>ENA-UOOI01000366-UOOI01000366.1-fermentation-metagenome-genome-assembly--contig:-NODE-366-length-59028-cov-9.136673_pt1 | contig 59028 bp, 53 predicted proteins | sample MGYA00245779_ERZ724027 | MGnify/ENA primary metagenome ERZ724027 (study PRJEB28704, sample SAMN03018318) | fermentation metagenome | biome: anthropogenic terrestrial biome; feature: soil; material...
CGATGCCGGCCACAATGCGGGTCGTGCAGATGGAACCCGGCCCGATGCCGACCTTCACGCAGTCCGCTCCGGCGTCGATCAGCGCCTTCGTTCCTTCGGCGGTGGCGACGTTCCCGGCGATCAACTGAAGCTCCGGATACACTTTTTTAACCTGCCGGACGGTATTCAGGATGCCGCTGTTGTGGCCGTGGGCGGAGTCCAGCACAACAACGTCCACCTGCGCTTCCACCAGGGCGGCGACACGGTCCAGGACGTCCTTCGTCACGCCGATCGCCGCGCCGCACAGGAGGCGGCCGTTTTTATCCCGCGCGGAATTCGGGTACTGGACCGCTTTCTCGATGTCCTTGATCGTAATCAGGCCCCTGAGTTTTCCCTCGGCGTCCACAATGGGAAGCTTTTCGATCCTGTGGCGGCGGAGAATATTCTTCGCCTGCGCGAGCGTTGTGCCGATGGGAGCCGTCACCAAGTGGTCCTTCGTCATGACGTTGGAAATCGGCTGGTCGAAATCGCCGCCTTCCATGAACCGCAAATCGCGGTTCGTGATAATGCCCACCAGTTTTCCTTTTTCGCAGATCGGGACGCCGGAAATGCGGTACCGCGCCATGATCTCCTCCGCGTCATGCACGGAATGTTCCGGGGAAAGGAAAAACGGATTGACGATTACGCCGTTCTCGGAGCGTTTGACGCGGTCGACCATATCGGCCTGCCGCTCGATCGGCATGTTTTTATGGATGATGCCCACGCCGCCTTCCCGCGCGATCGCAATGGCCATCTGGGTCTCGGTGACGGTGTCCATCGCCGATGTCATCAGCGGGATGTTCAGGCGGATTTTTTTCGTCAGCTGCGTGCCGAGCTCCACTTCCTTCGGCAAAACATCCGATTCCGCCGGTATCAGCAGAACGTCGTCAAACGTGAGGGCTTCTTTTACAAACTTTTCCGCATAGTTCGTATTTAACATGCCGTTCCTCCCATTTCAGCCTCTTTGCCGCAGGACGGGCCAAAGCCTGTTTTCCTGTTTTTTGCGATTCATTTTTCTTAATATAATAAACAGTATTGTAACATTTCCGGATTTCGGAATCAAGCATCCGGAAGAAATAAGGCGCCTCCGTTTTTTCCCGAGGCGCTCGCCGTAAAGCTGACGCCATTTGCATTTTCGCCGCGCATGAGAAACTTCCCTCCGCTTTTCCCCGCGTAAATTTTCAGCGCGTCGCCCTCCGGCGTTTCGGAAACATAGTTGATCTGGATCTCCCGCGCCGTTTTCCGCACGGCGGGCGGCAGAAAGTCCGACACCACGTCGCCGTACACGGAATTGTTCATGTGCCCGTTCGCGTCGAGATCGGAATGGAACACCGGCCGCTCCCCGGCAAACGGCAGTCCTGCCGGAACGGAAAAGCGCTCCATGCGCTCTTCCGGCCCGACCACATTTTCCGGATAGATTCCGAACGGCCTGAGCGCCTGCGGCCGCCTTATTTTGTGGCTTTCCGCGTCGGCGAGGACCGTAGTCTGCATCACGTCGACCAGAAGCTCCCCGTTTTCCCCGTAAAACCGGAAATCGCGGTAAAACTGCGCCCCTCCCCGCCCGCGCGGGTGGGTTTTGATGACGATTTTCTCGTTGTGCAGGGGCATGCGGCCGATGCGCACCCGCGTGGAGATAATGAAAAACACCAGCCCGGCCTTTTCCCTCATTTTCTCATAACCGACCCGCATCACGCCGAGATGCTGCTCGCTGGTTTCCTGGACCAGGCGCAGGGCAGAGCCGAATTTCAGCCGGTTTTCCGGCCCCACGTCGTAGACGGGGACGCGCAGGCCGCGGGAATACTCCGCGATAACATCCTCCGTCATGGGCGAATGACATCCGTTCCAACATATTTGCGCAGGACTTCCGGAACGGTAACGCTCCCGTCGGCGTTCTGGTACTGTTCCACAATGGCCGGGAATACGCGGCTCGTCGCCAGACCGGACGCGTTCAGCGTATGGACAAACCGCGGCTTTCCGTCCTCGGCGCGGTACTTCACGTTGCCCCGCCTGGCCTGGTAGTCGCGCGCATTGGAAGCGGAGCTGACTTCCTTGTAGATGCCCATGCTCGGGATCCAGACCTCAATGTCGTAGGTGCGCGCCATGGAAAACGAGCAGTCGCCCGCGGCCAGCTTGCTCACACGGTAATGCAGGCCAAGCTCCTGCACCAGACGCTCCGCCTTCGCGACCAGCTCCTCAAACGCCCGGTCGGACTCCTCGGGCTTCGTGTACTGGACCATTTCCACCTTGTTGAACTGGTGGCCGCGGATCATTCCGCGTTCCTCGGAGCGGTAGCTTCCCGCTTCGCGCCGGTAGCAGGGCGTGTAGGAGATATATTTTTTCGGAAGCTCGTCCGCGGTGAGGATTTCGCCGCGGTGAAGATTGACCAGCGCCGTTTCCGCCGTGGGGAGAAGAAACTTTTTCTCCGTACTGGTGGGATTGGCGATCCAGTACACCTCGTCCGCAAATTTTGGGAACTGCCCCGCGGTATAGCCGCATTCGTAGTTCAGCATATGCGGGACGAGCATCAGCTCATAACCGTCGCGCAGATGCTCTCCGATAAAGAAATTGAGCAGCCCCCACTCCAAGCGGGCGCCCAGCCCGCAGTAAACCCAGGACGCAGCCCCGGCAAGCTTCGCGCCGCGCTGGTAATCAATCAGATGCAGGCTTTCGCAGAGCTCCACATGGTTTTTTGGGGGGAATCCCTCAAACTTCGGCTTTTCCCCGAAGTAACGCAGCGGCTTATTGTTTTCCTTTCCGCCCGCGGCAACGTCTTCGTCCGGCATGTTCGGAAGGCTGAGCAGCAGCGTCTTCTGCTTTTCCTCGATCTCATTGAGTTTTGCGCTGTTCTCCTTGACTTCCGCCGCCAGAGTCTTCATACGCGCCATCAATTCGGAAACGTCGCCCCCTTCCTTTTTGATCTGCGGGATTTTTCTGCCCGCCGCATTCTGCTCGGCGCGCATGGCGTCCACGTTCGCCGTGATTTCGCGGCGCTTCGCGTCAATGGCAAGAATATCGTCGACGATCCGGTCCGCGTCGTAATTGCGCTTCTTTGCACCCGCCTTGATCTTTTCCGGGTCGCTGCGGATTAGCTTTATGTCAATCATGTTTTCCGACTCCTCATCGCCCGCCCGATCCCGGCCGGACGGAAATTTTTATTTCCCCGATTAAAAAAGCAGTGGAACCTTTGGAATTCGATTTCATTTTTTTCAGATAAAAATTATTTTCTCACATTTTCCGAACTTTATTAGGACCGACGGTAAAAATCCGATCCTTTTAATTAATGATTTATTCTTTTTTAGAACACTCTGTTTCAAAATGCCCTTCTCTCACAATCTCGTTTTGTTTTTTTGATCCGGGCTTTTTCTTTCGGAGAAAGCACATTTCGAATGATCTTAAATCTCGGTTTTTTTTGATCCAGACTTTTCTTTTTCCAAAGAAAAGTCTGGTCAGCCCGCAAAGTGCTTCATCAGGTCGGTCAGATCGTCTTCGCCGTAGAATTCGATCTGAAGAATCCCGCGTTTTCTGGTCCCGCTCACCCGCACCTTGCGCCCCAGATGCTCCTTGAGGGCAAGCTCCGCTTCCTCGTAATAATGGAGCTTGCTGCGGCGCTTCTTTTCTTTCGGTCCGGCGTTCGCTTTCTGCGCCATTTTTTCCAGCTCCCGCACGGAAGCCCCCGCTTCCGCGGCTTTCGCCGCTTCCCGCATGGTCTTTTCATCCGGAAAGCTGAGCAGCGCGCGGGCATGCCCCGCCGAAATGGAGCCGGCGCTGACCTTTTTCTGCATCTCCGGCGGAAGGTTCAGCAGCCGGAGCGCATTGGTCACGGCCGGCCGGGACTTGCCCACCGTCTGGGCGACCCCGTCCTGCGTCATCCCGTAGCTTTCCATCAGGGACTGATAACCCTGCGCTTCCTCCAGCGGGTTGAGGTCCTCCCGCTGCAGGTTTTCAATCAGCGCAAGCTCCGTCACCTGGCTGTCGGACAGCTCCCGCACGACGGCGGGAATCTCTTCCACCCCGGCCATCCGCGCGGCGCGCCAACGGCGTTCCCCGGCGACGATCTGGTACCCTCCGCCCATGAGGGGCCGCACCAGCAGCGGCTGAAGCACCCCGTGCCGGGAAATGGAATCCGCCAGCTCGTTGAGCGCCTGCTCGTTGAACACCCGGCGCGGCTGGTCCCGGTTCGGTTCCAGCTCATCGGTTTTCAGCATCACCGCGGTATTCTCTTCCTCGGTATCGTTCTCGGCAAAGATCGCGTCAAGGCCCTTGCCGAGTCCTCGCTTTTTTGCCATCCTTACGCCTGCCTTCCGTTCATGCGGATAATTTCTTCCGCAAGGGCGTCGTATGCCTGCGCCCCGCGGGACGATTTGTCAAAATACTGGATCGGCTTTCCAAAGCTCGGCGCTTCCGAAAGCCGCACCGCGCGCGGGATAACCGTGCCGAACACCTTGCGGGGAAAATATTTTTTGACTTCCCCCACCACCTGCTGCGTCAGGTTCAGCCGCCCGTCGAACATGGTGAGCAGAACGCCCTCGACATCCAGATGCCCGTTGTACCGCCGCTTGACCCGCCGCACGCTGTTCATCAGCTGCGAAAGCCCCTCCAGCGCATAATACTCGCATTGGATCGGCACCAGGAGCGTATCCGCCGCGTTCAGCGCGTTTGTCGTGATGATTCCGAGCGACGGCGGGCAGTCGATGAAAAGATAGCCGTAATCCGCGGCAAGCGGCGCAAGCGCGGCCTTGAGCCGGGATTCCCGGCGTTCCATATCGACCAGCTCGATTTCCGCGCCCGCCAGGTCCATGCTGGACGGGAGCAGGTCGAGGTTTGCAAACCCGGTATGGATCAGGACGTCCTTCGATTCCGCGCGGCCGATCAGGACCTCATAGATCGTATTTTTCAGCTTTCTGCGGTCCACGCCGACTCCGCTGGAGGAATTGCCCTGCGGGTCGATGTCCACAAGCAGCGTTTTGATCCCTTTCAGCCCCATTGCGGCGGAAAGGTTCACCGACGTGGTCGTCTTGCCGACGCCGCCTTTTTGGTTGGCGACCGCGATGATTTTTCCCAATCCCATTTCCCCTTCCACACCCGGCGGACGATCCGGGCTTCCGCACCCCGAAAAGTTTATTTTTATTATATCACGACTTTCCGGCAAGATAAAGGGAAAATCCACATTTTCACCGCGGGGCCGAAAATCACGAAACGGCCTTTCTCCCGCATCCATGCTGTGTTTTTTCATTATGTTCCACGTGAAACAGCAGGCTGAGCCTGCGCACACGCCCTATCGCTGAGGAAAAATTGCGGGTGTCGTATCAAGAAAAATTCTTCCGCGCGGAAGCGGGCCCAGATTCGCCTGCGGACACAAAACGGGCCGGACGTTTCCGTCCGGCCCGTTTTGCGGGAAATGATATAGGGAAATAGGAGTAAATACTTGTAAGCTGTTTCAGGCGGGTTTTTTGCCCCCCGCGGTGGCCTGCGCCTTTGGAATGCGCACGATGCATTCAATATACTCTTCCGTCTCGCTTTTCAGCGTCTGGGCGCTGATACCGCTCTGTTTCATGGTTTCCACGGCGTGCGAAATGGTGTTCAGAAAGATACGGACATCCTTGATAATCAAAGTCTGGTGCTGCTTCCCGGTTTCCTCGCTCGCAATCAGCTTCAAGACGTACTCGTCGGTCTGCCGCACATTATACCGGCGGTCGATGACCACCGAGAGAGAGCGCATGCGGAGAGCCTTGTCGTCGATGCGGAGCAGGGCGCGCGCATGCCGTTCCGTCAGGCCCGCGGCAATGATCTTTTTGCGCTCCTCTTCGCCGAGCCGGAGCAGCCGCAGCTTGTTTGCCACCGCCGACTGGCTTTTCCCCAGCCGGTACGCGGCTTCTTCCTGTGTGACGTGCCACGTTTCAATCAGCCTGCGGATTCCTTCTGCCTCCTCGAACATGCCGAGGTCCTGCCGCTGAAGGTTCTCCGTCATGGCCATGACTGCGCTCGCGTCGGCGGAACAGTCGCTCACAATGCAGGAAACCGTCTTCATCCCGGCCAATTTGCAGGCGCGCAGACGGCGTTCCCCCGCGACAAGCTCGTAACCCCCCGCCACATGCCGCACCAGAAGCGGCTGAATCAGCCCGCTGACACGGATGCTCTGCGAAAGGTTTTCCATCTCCTGTTCATCAAAGAATCGCCGGGGCTGTGCCGGATTGGGAAGAATCCGGTCAATGTCAATCTCGACCACCCGGTTCTTTTCGCTGTGAAGCAAAACCACCGCCCCCTGCCTGTCCTTTTGGTACAAGCATAGCACGGGTCGGCGGCAAATTTTGTAACAATATGGGGTGCCGAAAAAATTTCTGAAAGACAAAATAAGACGGTTTAAAACGCTTCCGCAGAGTTTTCCGCATTGAGGCGAGACTTTGTGGAAAACTTTTCTAAAAAAGCGGCTGCTTCGCTATTTTGGAGCCGTGCCGCGGATACAAGGGCGCGAGCGCCCCGGTCCGGCGGATCAGCAGCAGACTGCGCCCGTCGCCGGCCGGAAGGGTATAGGTCACGGCCTTTTCCAGCGTACAGCCCAAAAGCCGGACGGCGTTTTCCGCATCTTTTCTTTCTTTTTCGGCGTCCGGGCCTTTCATGGCGGCAAAAACACCGCCGTTTTTTAAAAACGGAAGACAATACTCACACAGGACCGGCATGGGCGCGACCGCGCGCGCAACGGAAAATCCGTACTGCATCCGGTATTCCTTCCGCCGCGCCGCCTCCTCGGCGCGCGCATGCACCAGCTTCGCCGAAACATCCAGCTCTTCCAACAGCTCTTTCAGAAAAGTAAGGCGCTTTTGCAGGCTGTCCAGCAGGGTCAGCTTCAGATCGGGCCGCATGATTTTCAGCGGAACGCCCGGAAATCCCGCTCCCGTCCCGATATCGATCACCGTTTCCCCATGGCCGATGTCCGCATATTTCAGGAGCAGGACGCTGTCAAAGAAATGCTTCGCGGCGATCCCTTCCGGGTCCGTCACCGCGGTCAGATTGATTTTCCGGTTCCATTCCACGAGCCTTTGCGCATAAGCACGGAATTTTTCTTCCTGCTCCGGCGTCACGGAAATCCCGTACCGGGAAGCATACGAGGAAAACAGGGACGCGGCGTCGCTCATACGGCCTTCCCCTCCCCTTTGCCGAGCCAGATCAGCAGAACCGAGATGTCCGCCGGGCTGACGCCGGAAATCCGCGAAGCCTGCCCCACGCTCGCCGGGCGGATGCGCTGAAGCTTTTCCTGCGCTTCCCTGCGGAGGCCGGTCATTTTTGCATAGTCCAAGTCCGCCGGAAGCCTGCGGTTTTCCAGGCGGCGCATTTCCGCAATCTGCGCCTTCTGGCGTTTGATATATCCCTCGTATTTCAGCTCGATCTCCACGTTCTCAAAAACCGCGGCGGGAAGCTCCGGCCGGCCCGCATCCACCGGGGACAGAATCCCATAGTTCAGCTCCGGCCTGCGGATAAGCTCCGCCAGCCTCACGCCTGAGGAAACGGGCGACGTTTCATGTGAAACAAGCAGCTCGTTCAGTGCTTTTGCCGGCGGCAGGATCGTGTTTCGGACCCGCGCCAGCTCCTCTTTTTTCTGTGCTTCCTTCTCCCGGAAACGCTCCCAGCGGTCGTCGAAAATCAGCCCGACCCGGCGCCCGACCGGCGTCAGGCGCTCGTCGGCGTTGTCCTGCCGGAGCACCAGGCGGTATTCGCTGCGCGAAGTCATCATCCGGTACGGTTCCTCCGTGCCCTTGGTAATCAGGTCGTCGACCAGCGTGCCGATATAGCTCCCGGCGCGGTCCAGGATCATCGGCTCGCGGCCGAGGATTTTCAGCGCCGCGTTGATTCCCGCGACCAGGCCCTGCGCGGCGGCTTCCTCGTACCCGGAGCTCCCGTTGAACTGCCCCGCCCCGTAAAGGCCGGGGAAGTCTTTGAACTCGAGCGTCGCGCTCAGCTGGAGCGGGTCGGCACAGTCGTACTCGATGGCATACGCCGTACGCATGATCTCAACGTGTTCCAGGCCGGGGATGGTGCGGTAAAACGCAATCTGCACGTCCTCGGGGAGCGACGTGCTCATCCCCTGCAAATACATTTCCTCCGTGTCGAGGCCGCACGGCTCGATGAAGAACTGATGCCGCTTTTTGTCCGGGAAGCGCAGGATCTTCGTCTCGATGCTCGGGCAGTAGCGCGGCCCGATCCCCGTGATGCCGCCGGTAAAAAGCTGGGAACGGTTCAGGTTGTCCAGGATGATTTTCTTCGTTTTCTCATTGGTCCACGTCACGTAGCAGACGGCCCGGTTTTTTCCGGGCGTCCGCGTGTCGTAGGAAAACGGCACGACCGGATCGTCGCCCTTCTGCACTTCCAAGCCGCCGAAGTCAATGCTGGACCTCAGCACGCGCGCGGGCGTCCCGGTCTTGAAGCGGCGCAGGCGGATTCCGAGCTTTTTCAGCGAACCGGTCAGGTAGGCGGCGGGAAACATTCCGTCCGGGCCGCTTTCGTAGGAAACCTCGCCGACAAAAATCTTCCCGGAAAGATAAGGTCCGGTCGCAAAAATGACCGCTTTCGCCTCATAGACCGCGCCCATGCGCGTCGCGACGTTCCATGCGCCGTTTTCGCCGCGGGAGACATCCACGACCTCCGCCTGTTTCAGCAGCAGGTTTTCCTGAAGCTCCAGCTTGTGCTTCATGATCTTCCCGTATTCGCGCCGGTCGATCTGGGCGCGGAGCGAGTGGACGGCGGGCCCTTTCCCCCGGTTCAGCATCCGGCTCTGGATGAAGCATTCGTCCGTGGTGCGGCCCATCTCCCCGCCGAGCGCGTCGATCTCCCGCACCAGGTGCCCCTTTGCCGTCCCGCCGATGGATGGGTTGCACGGGCAGTTCCCGACGGCGTCCAGATTGATGGTAAAGACCGCCGTCCGGCAGCCGAGGCGGGCGGAGGCGAGCGCCGCCTCAATGCCGGCGTGGCCCGCGCCGACGACCGCAACGTCGATCTTCCCCGCGCTGTAATTCATATCCGATTCCTCCTTCCGGCCTTTTGAAAAAGGCCGGGCGAAAACTTTAACGATAAAAATCAATACGGATGTTTCCAAAAGCGGCCCGGAGCCGCAGACAAGCGCAGCAAGTCAAGGGCGACGCCGAACGCGCCGCGAAGCGAGTGTGTCCGGCATGGGGCCCCGATTTAGCAAAGCGGGATACAGCCCCGGACCGCTTCCGGGCTCCCGCCGGACCGAAATTTTGCAGGCTCTGTCCAAAGCTGTTTCTTTTAACCAGACTTCTCTTTGCAAAGAAAAGTCTGAAACTTCCTCATTTTCCGACGCAGAAATGGCGAAATACGGAATCAACGACGGCCTCCGTCGCGCGTTCGCCGGTCAGCTCCAACAGAACCTGAACCGCCGCCTCAATCGAAACCGTCACCGCGTCGAACGTCATTCCGGATTTCAGGGCGTCCAGCGCTTCGTTCACGCAGTCCAGCGCGCGCCGCGCCGCGTCGCGCTGCCGTTCCGTAAACAGGATTCCCTGCGACGGGTCAAGCTTCGCCGTCTCCAGAACATCCTGAACGGCATCCCGCAGTTCGTCCAAACCCGTTCCCGACACGGCAGAAATAATTACAATTCGTTTTATTTTGCTTTTAATATACTTTAAGTTTATTTTTTGCGGCAGATCGCTTTTATTGACCACCGCAATGCACGGCGTACCGGCCAGCTCGTCCAAAAGCATGCGGTCGTCCGCGTCGAGCTCCTGCGAGCCGTCGAACACCGCCAAAACAAGCTGCGCCGTGCGGATTTTCCGCTGGGCCCGGTCGACGCCGATGCTTTCCACCGGGTTCTCCGTCCGCCGAATCCCGGCGGTATCCGCCAGGCGGAGCGGAACGCCGCCCAGAACCACCGTGTCCTCCACAACGTCGCGCGTCGTCCCGGCGTACTGTGTCACAATGGAACGCTCGCACCCCGCCAGAAGGTTCATCAGGGTGGACTTTCCAACGTTCGGGCGGCCGGCAATCGCCGTTTCCACCCCTTCGCGGATGGCGCGCCCCGCTTCAAACTGGCGCAGAAGCGTCTCCAGGTCGCTTTTCGTCGCGGTCAGGGCACCGTCCAGCTCTTCCCCCGTCACCTGGGGAATGTCGTCCTCCGGATAGTCCGCCCACGCGGCAAGGTGCGCCGCCGCCCCGGTGAGCCGGTCGCGCACCGCCCGGATCCGCCTTTCCAGAATTCCGCCGCGTCCGGCGAGCGCGGTTTTCGCGGCCTGCTCGCCCTGGGCGCAGACCATCTGCATCACGGACTCCGCTTCCGTCAGCCCCATTTTCCCGTTCAGAAAAGCGCGGCGCGTAAATTCGCCGGGCCCCGCGGCCACGGCGCCCGCCTCCAAAACGGCTTTCAGCAGGCGGCGCATAACATAAAGGCCGCCGTGGCAGGAAAGCTCCACCACGTCTTCCCCGGTAAAGCTCGCCGGGGCGCGGAAATTCAGGGCGATCGCCTCGTCGATGTCGCCTCCGGCATCCCGCACCTTCCCATACAGCGCCGTGTAGCCCCGGATCCCATCCAGCGACTTCCCGTGCGCCGAAACAAAGACCCGGCCCGCAACCTCGCGCGCGCGCGGACCGGAAATGCGGACGATGCCGATGGCCCCGGGCGCCTGCGGCGTTGAAACCGCCGCGATTGTATCCCCGGAGGGATGATAAACAATACGTTCCATTTGAAAACTCAACCGTCCTTTCCGGCAGGGCGGCACCGAGTGCCCTTGGACCGAAAGATACCCTGTACCAAAACGAGGACAATTCACAACGGAATCGCCCTCGCTCAATCTGTTTATTTTTTCAGGCCGGTCTTTCCGTACGGCGAACCTTCCGCGGCAGGCTCCTGCCTGGGCTTCCCCTGCGGCGCCGGACCCGGACCGTTCCCCGGAACCGGGGCGCGGCTCTTTCTTTCGTACGGCTTGCGGTAAGGCCGGTAGGGAGGCCGGTGCTGGCCGTCGTTCCGGCGGCCGCCGAACCCGCGGGGACCGCGCCGTTGCGGGCGCTCGCCGGCAACCGGTCCGATGACGACATGGCGTTCCAGATCTTCGCCTTCCGACCAGGATTTCGCCCCCGCCACCGTCTGCACCGCCGTGTGGATGATGCGCCTCTCGTAGGGGTTCATCGGCTCAAGCGAAACGTTGCGGCCCGTCCGAAGGCTCTTTTCGGCCATTTTCTTCCCCAGGGATTCCAGCGTCTGACGGCGTTTTTCGCGGTAATGGCCAATATCCAGCGCAATGCGGAAATACCCGTTTCCTTTATGGTTGGCAACCAGGCCCGCAAGGTACTGCAGGGCGTCGAGCGTCTCCCCGCGGTGCCCGATGACAAACCCGATGTCGTCCCCGTCCAGGGAAAGCAGGGCCCCGCCCTCTTCCTTATCGATCTTAACTTTTACGCCGGCGACCCCCATGCAGGGAAGCACGTTTTCCAGATATTTGGCCGCCAATTCGGCCGGGTCGTCCTCAATATAGACACGCACTTTGGCGGGACTTCCGCCAAACAGGCCGAACGTTTTTTTCGTCGGCATTTCCAAAATTTCAAATTCCGCTTCATACGATTCCACGCCAAGCTCTTTGCAGGCGGCTTCCCTGGCAAGTTCCACCGTTTCGCCGGTTCCTATCGCTTCTCTCATTTTCCGTACCTCCCCGAAAAGGAATCATCGTCCTGTGCGAAGGCATTCATCTGCGGCGTTTTTCCGTCTTCGTTGTCTTTTTCTGTGCGGCGGGCGCCCTGCGCATGTTGACGGGCAGAGGCTTGACCGCGGCTTCTTCCTGCTCCCGGAGCGCAACGTGCCGCGCCTCCGCTTCCGCGTTCAGATCCGCCGGACTGTACCAGACGTTCAGCACAATGGTCTGGAAAAACTGGGTGATCGACGAAATGATCCAGTAAGAGCCGACGGCCGCCGGCACCGTGCACGCAAACCATGCGGATACGAACGCCATAATGTAAAACATGCCCTTCATGCAGCCCTGCTGTTGCTGCTGCTGCATCCCGGGCTGGAGCTTAAAGGTGAAATACTGCGTCAGAATATAGGTGACCAGGCATAAAACCGGAATGACCCACAGGTTGGAGCGGAACAGCGTCCCGAAGATGTTCGAAGGGTCGCAGGGGGTATCCAGCAGGTTCAGGCCCAGAAATTTGAACCCGTGGCTGAAGGACTCCAGCCGGCCCAGCTCGTCCGTTCCGAACATCGTCAGATACGGCTTCAGGGTGGAAAAATTCTTGACGATCTCAATCTGCGCGTACTGGGCGTTGAACGTATTCCCCATGCCCGGGACATGGTTCAGCATGTCCACGGCTTTCGTGATCGCGCCGGAAGAAAGGTGCAGCGCGTTGGAAAGAGGGTTCAGCACCGTGTAGTACAGGCCGAACATCACCAGGAACGGGAACAGCATGGTCGTGCAGCCGCCCGTCGGGTTGACCCCCTCCTTTTCATACAGCTTCTGCGTTTCGATCTGCAGCTTCTGCTTGTCCTTCGCGTATTTTTTCTGAAGCTCCTTCTGCTTCAGGGAAAGCTTTGCGGTGGAAGCCATGGAGCGCTGCTGTTTTACGGAGAACGGGAACAGCAGCAGCTTGATGATCACCGTGAAAAGGACGATGGCCACCCCGTAGTTTTTTACGAGGACGTAGAGCCACCACAGCAGATACCCGAGGATGCTGCCGAAAAAATTGAAAATATCGTTCATGCGGAAATTTCTCCTCTATTTTCGCTTCGACGCCCTGTCCTTCTTTTCGGGAACCGGGTCGTACCCGCCCCTGCTGAAAGGATTGCAGCGTAAAAAACGGTATAACGCAAGAAAAAAACCTTTGAAGGCGCCGAACCGCTCAATGGCCTCGATCGCGTAGTTGGAGCAGGTCGGGTAATAGATGCAGCACGGCTTTTTCAGGGGCGAAATCGCCCTCTGATAAAATCGGACCGCGGAAATCAAAAGTCGTTTCATCATAACAGAAGTCCGGCCTTCTGCAGGTGTCTCTCCATCGCACGGCGCACGTCGCAGCATTTGACAAACGGCGTTTTCGCCCTTGCCACGAAAACCAGGTCGTACCCCGGCTTCACCCGGCCCGCCAGGGAACGGAACGACTCGCGGATCACCCGGCGCGACCGGTTCCGCCTGACGGCATTCCCGATCTTTCTGCTGGTGGTAATGCCGACGCGCAGCGTTCCTCGCCGGTTCCGGACGACATAGGAAACGAGCACGGAGCTGACGTAAAACTTCCCCCTGGCGTAGGCTTTCTGAAAATCCTTATTTTCCTTGATCGGCAAGTAATTCGTCATGAGCAACCTAACCATTTTAAAATAACGAAAAAGAAAGGCCGCCGGGAGCGGCCCACACGTCTGCTGAAAAATGGGACGGACGCAGTCTGCGGCACCTCATCCCGGAACAGTGGGCGTTTTTCAGTAGGTCAGTCGGGCCCTTCCCTTGGCTCTGCGGCGGGAAAGCACTTTCCGTCCGTTGCTGGTCGCCATGCGTTTGCGGAAACCGTGCTCTTTCTGGCGGTGCAACTTTTTGGGCTGATACGTTCTGAACATCGAAAACCCTCCTTTCGGGCATAAACCCTGCGCCTTGCATTATATCTTATTTTCCGGCGGCCTGTCAACCTGCCGCCTTTGCCGCGAGACATGCGGTCCCGCGGCACCGCGCCGGGCTTCCGCCGGCCTGTCCCAAAAAAAGGCGGGAACCGGCGGTCCTATAAAGTTTATGATACCACAAGATAAGCGGAATGAAAAGAAAAATCGAAAATTTCTTTGCGCTTTTCCGTGTTTCCGGGGCGCTTCCTCCCGGCGAAGCGCCCCGGAAACTTCCGCGGGAGCCGAAAAAGGGGATTTGAAAAGCAATAAAAATTATGCTATGATAGTAAATGGGACTTTGTGCTTTATCGAAAAATAAAGTATGAGGAATCTTTTCGCATTTTTGCCTTTCCCGCCTGAGCCGGAAAACAGAATTGGAATTTTCTCTCGATAAAAATGAGGTATGAAGTCAGAATGGAATCGTTTTCGGAAGTATGGAATCTGGTATGCGCCTACTGCAAAAGCCGGATCACGGAAATCGCCTTCTCCACGTGGATCAGCCGGATCGAACCCGTGACCCTGGATTTTTCGGGCGGCGTCGCCGTGCTGAAAGTCCCGAACGAACTGCACCGCCAGACCGTCCTACATTATTATATGGACCTTCTGGAAGAAGCATTCCGGCAGATTTTCAGCCAGGAGATCCAGATCCGCATCGTGATTCCCGAAGAGACGGAACCCTCGAAAAAAGCGGAAGAGACCATCCCTACGAGCGAAAACTACGAATTTACCTTCGATACGTTCATCGTCGGCCCGTCCAATAAATTTGCGCACGCGGCGTCCATGGCGGTCGCCAATAAGCCGGCGTCCCTGTACAACCCTCTTTTCATCTATGGAAACTCCGGTCTCGGCAAGACACACCTCCTTTACGCCATCCGGGACCAGATCAGCCATACCTACCCGGAAATGGACATCATCTATATTAAAGGGGACGAATTCACCAACGAGCTGATCGAGGCGATCCGCAGAGGAACCACGGGCGACTTTCATCAGCGGTACCGGCGGGCGGACATTCTTCTCGTCGACGATATCCAGTTCATCGCCGGCAAGGACTCCACCCAGGAGGAATTCTTCCATACCTTCAACACCCTGTACGAAGCGAAAAAGCAGATCGTTCTCACCTCCGACCGCCCCCCGAAAGACATCGCCACGCTGGAAGAGCGCCTGCTGACCCGCTTTGAATGGGGCCTCACGGCCGACATCCAGCCGCCCGATTTTGAGACCCGCATCGCCATCATCAAACGGAAGGCGGAACTTCTCAAAATCGAGCTTCCGGACAACGTGATCGAATACATCGCCAACCGCCTGAAAAACAACATCCGGCAGCTGGAGGGCGCCGTCAAGAAAATGAAGGCGTTCCACCTGCTCAACGGCGACCCGTTCAGCATCCAGACGGCGCAGGCCGCCATCAGCGACATCATCAACAACGACCAGCCCACCCCCGTCACCGTGGAAAAAATTATCGACGAGGTGGCCCGCACCTTCGGCACAACGGGGGAAGACATCCGTTCTTCCCGGCGCTCGGCCAATATCTCCAGCGCGAGGCAGGTTGCCATGTACGTCATCCGCGAAATCACGCAGATGCCCATGGCCGCAATCGGGAAGGAATTCGGCGGCCGGGACCATTCCACCGTCGTCTACGCCATCCAGCAAGTGGAGAAAAACGCCGCGCACGACCAGAAAACAAAAGCGACCGTGGAAGACATCGTCAAAAACATCCGCGACCGGTAAATTCGACCGTCCGGTCGGAAACTCTTTCAACGTTTCACAATCCGGTGGAAAAGTACCGGAAAAACGGTTTGAATGGATAAAAGAATTTTAAACAAGTTTTCAACTTTTCCCACAAAGTTTTCAACATAAAGTGGATTGCCGCGTTTTCTCGTATTTTTCTCCACAACCGGTTCACACGCCTGTCGGAAAAAAATCAACGAAAAGGACGGACGCCGTCCCGGTTTTCCCATATTTTCCACCTTTCCGCACACACTACTCCTGATACTGAAAAAAACACTTTCTATCTTGTAAAACAAGGGAAGCAGGCGATTGAATATGCAGTTTACATGCGACAGGCAAAAGCTGAACGAAGCCGTGTTGAATGTTCAGCGCGTCGTTTCGGCAAAATCATCCGTTCCGGCCCTGGAAGGAATCCTTCTGACCGCCGGGGACAATTCCGTCCGGCTCTGCGGCTTCGACCTCGAACTCGGGATGACGACGGAGATCGAAGCGCAGGTAAAGGAAAGCGGAAGCATCGTTATGGGGGCCAGGCTGTTCGGAGATATCGTCCGCAGGCTCCCGGACCAGGCCGTATCGTTTTCCGCGGACGAGAAGCAGGTCGCGCAGATCGAAAGCGGGGAAGCAAAGTTTTCCGTCGTGGGCATCCCCGCGCAGGAATACCCGGAGCTTCCGCAGATCAACGGGGAAACGAGCGTCAAAATGCCATCCTCCACCCTGAAAAGCATGATCCGCCAGACGCTTTTCGCCGTGGCGGAAAGCGACGCCAAACCGGTGCACACCGGGACGCTGTTCGAGATCGGCGACGGAACCATCCGGCTGATTTCCGTGGACGGGTACCGGCTCGCCATCCGGGAAGAACCCATTCCGGGCGGTGAAAAAAGCAGCTTCGTCGTACCGGGAAAAACGCTCGGCGAGGTGATGAAGCTGCTGAGTGACGGGGACGACGAGGTTGAGTTTCTGATCGGCATGCGCCACATTCTGTTCCGCATCGGCGGTTATACCGTGATTTCCCGCCTTCTGGAAGGAGATTTTCTCGACTGGCGCGCCTCCCTTCCGAAGGAAAGCTCCACGGAGGTCCGCGTTTCCGTTTCCGATTTCATCGGCAGCCTGGAGCGCGTTTCCCTGCTGATTACGGAACGGCTGCGCAGCCCGGTGCGCTGCCTGTTCGGCAACGGGAGCATCCGGCTTTCGTGTTCCACGGCGATCGGCCGCGCCAACGACCGGCTGGAGGCAAAGGTTTCCGGTTCCGACGTGGAAATGGGATTCAACAGCCGTTATCTGCTGGACGCGCTCCACAACACGGAGTGCGACGAGGTCCGCATCCAGCTCAACGGACCGCTCAGCCCGATGAAGATCCTTCCGTGCGAGGGGCAGTCCTTCCTGTTCCTCGTTCTCCCGGTCCGGCTCAAGAACGGCGGGGAATAAGATGGAAAATACGAAAGACGGCGCCGTTCGTCCCGCGGAAACGGAATGGATCCGGCTGGACCGCTTTCTGAAGCTCCGCGGGGCCTTTGCCACGGGGGGACAGGCAAAGGTCGCGATCCAGGGGGGACAGGTCGAAGTCAACGGAGAGGTCTGCCGGATGCGCGGAAAAAAAATGAGGCCGGGCGACCGTGCGGAATATGCCGGTAAAGTATATGAGGTGTCTGGCGCGTGAAAGTATTGCGCTTTGCGTGGAACGATTTCCGGAACCTTCCGGAGGGGAAGCTCGTCCCCTGCGCGGGGGTGAACGTCATCCGCGGAGGCAACGCGCAGGGAAAGACGAACCTGCTGGAAGGAATCTGGCTGTTTACCGGCGGGCGTTCCTTCCGCGGCGCAAAAGATGCCGAAATGGTGCGGCGGGGCTGCGCTTCCGCAAAAATCCGGCTTGATTTCTACGGCGCGGAACGGGAACAGTCCGCGGGGATCCAAATCGTCAACGGCCGGCGTTCGGCGGAGCTGAACGGGGTTCCGAAAAAATCGTGCGCGGCCCTGATGGGGGAGTTCCGCGCGGCGGTCTTTTCGCCGGAGCATCTTTCCCTGTTGCAGGGGGGCCCCGCCGAAAGGCGGAATTTCGTGGATGCCGCCTTGTGTCAGGTTCGGCCCGTTTATGCCGCGCTGCTTACGGAATACAACCGGACTCTGACGCAGAGGAACGCGCTGCTGAAAGACATCCCGTCCCACGCGGAACTTCTGGACACCCTGGATGTCTGGGACGCCCGCCTGGTCCGCCTGGGGACGGAGATCATGGGCGCGCGGTCGGCGTACCTGGAAAAACTCGCCGGGCCCGCCTCCCGGTTTTACTCCGGGATGTGCGCCGGAAGGGAAACGCTGAAGCTGGGCTATGAGAAAAATGCCCCGGAATTTGCCGGGGCGCTGAAGAAAGCGCGCCGGGCCGACCTTGCGACGGGATACACCGGCGTCGGGCCGCACCGCGACGATCTTTCGGTGGAACTTTCCGGAATGGACGCGCGGGCGTACGGCTCGCAGGGGCAGAAACGCTCGGCGGTGGTTGCGCTGAAGCTCGCGGAAGCGGAGCTGCTGACGGCGATCACCGGCGAGACCCCGGTGATCCTGTTGGACGATGTGCTCAGCGAACTGGACGCGGAGCGCCAGAATTATCTGCTTAACCGGCTGGACGGGTTTCAGGTGTTCATCACCTGCTGCGGGCCGGAAGCGGCCCGCGCCCCGGAGTGCGGGCGCGTGTTCCGGGTGGAAAACGGGGTCCCGGTTTTGGAAAAATAACGGCGGAGGCGGGAAAAATGTTTCTTCATCTCGGGCAGGACATGGTTGTCCGCATGAGCGACGTGGTCGGGATTTTCGATCTGGAAACGTCCACAATCTCCAACACGACGCGCGATTATCTTGCGGCGGCGCAGAAGGCGGGCCGCGTGGTAAGCATTTCATCCGAAATGCCGAAATCGTTCGTTCTCTGCCGCGACCGGGAAGGCTGCACGACGGTTTACACTTCGCAGATCTCCACGTCCACACTGCTCAAACGCTCGGGGTTTCCCGGTGAAATCCCCGCGCAGGGAAAGGAAAAGCTATGAAACGGTTTCGACAACCGAAATGCCCCTATTGCGGGGATCGGCTGAATTTTGCGCAGGCATGGGTTCTGAAGCGCCGGGGCGAGTATATCTGCCCAAAGTGCGGGGGCCTTTCCAACGTTCGCCTCGACCCGCTGGTTTACCGGCTGGGGCTTTTTGCAGTCGCCGTAGGCGCGGTGTTCTTTCTGGCCGGCCTCATTTTCGGCAGCAGCCTCGCTCCCATTACCCTGACGGGTATTTTCCTGCCGTTTCTGGTTTTCTTTCCGGTTTCGGTTTTTCTGGTCCATTTGAAGAAACCGGCGCCTCCCCGCCCGCGCCCGGACACGGCGACGCACGTTTACGATACGAATATGCGCGGAAAAGGAGAATCCGGATGAAGCTTCCCCTCTGCCCGTACTGCGGGGCGCGGTTTCTTTACCCCGACGTGAAACGGAGTATGGGGGCCAAAACCGGAACATGCCCGCACTGCGGGAAAAGATTCCGCATTTCGGCCGGCCGGGGCCTTGCGGCGCTTCTGCCGGCGGCGCTGCTGGTTCTGTTCGGCGTCGACTGGTTTCTGCTGTGCATTCCGGACATGAACCTGCTCTATCTTCTGGCCGTCACGGCCGCCGGAGTTGCCGCCGCGTATTTTTTGATTCCCTATACCGTCCGCTACCGGCCGCTTTGAACGGCGGCCGCCGGAGGAAGGAAAGCTTCGGCCGGGCGGATTCCCGGATATTGACAACAATCGCACAGATACTGGAGGGTTGGACTTGGAATTCAGCAAAGTGACTCAGGCGAATGAGGATTACGACGAAAGTGAAATACAGGTTCTGGAAGGTCTGGAAGCCGTCCGCAAACGCCCGGGCATGTACATCGGTTCCACGGGACCGCGCGGGCTTCACCATCTTGTCTATGAAATTGTGGACAACGCGATCGACGAGGCTCTCGCGGGCTACTGCGATAAGATCGTCGTCCGGATTCTTCCCGGAAACGTGATCTGCGTGACCGACGACGGCCGTGGCATCCCGGTCGGCATCCACCATCAGGTCGGCATCCCGACCGTCACGGTGGTTTTTACCATGCTGCACGCGGGCGGAAAATTCGGCGGCGGGGGCTACAAGGTTTCCGGCGGCCTGCACGGCGTGGGCGCCTCGGTGGTCAACGCCCTGTCCGAGTGGCTGGAGGTCGAGGTCTATAAGGACGGGAAAACCTACTTCCAGCGTTTTGAGCGCGGGAAGGCCGTGACGGGGCTCGAGCAGCGCGGTGACACCGAAAAGACCGGCACGCTCGTGCGCTTCAGGCCGGACGCCGAGATTTTTAAGGAAACCACGGAATTCGACTATGAGACGCTCCAGACCCGTCTGCGCGAGCAGGCGTTTCTGAATGCCGGCGTCCGCATCGTGCTGACCGACGAGCGCGACGAGGAAAACCGCCGTGAGGACGATTTTCTCTATACCGGCGGCATCAGCAGCTTCGTCGAGTATATCAACAGGAAGAAGGCCGTCGAGGTCATTCACCCGGATATTATTCATTTTTCATCCGTCGCGCCGGACGACTCCGCCACCGCGGAGGTCGCCATGCAGTACAACGACAGCTACAACGAGCTGCTCCTGTCTTTTGCGAACAATATCCGCACGACGGACGGCGGCACGCACGAGGACGGGTTCAAACGCGCCCTTACCCGCGTGATGAACGACTACGGCCGCAAGTTCAACATTCTCAAGGACAGCGACAAAAACCTGAGCGGCGAGGATTTCCGCGAGGGCCTCACGGTGGTGCTCAGCGTCAAGCTGAAGGAAGCCCAGTTCGAGGGCCAGACGAAAGCGAGGCTCGGCAACACCGAGATCGGGACGCTCGTGAACAACATGGTGGGCGAAAAGCTTTCCCGGTACCTGGAAGAGAATCCGGCGACCGCCCGCGCCATCTTCGACAAATCGCTCGCCGCGTCCCACGCGCGCGAGGCGGCGCGCAAGGCGCGCGAGATGGTGCGCCGGAAATCCGCGCTGGAAGACGCGTCCCTCCCCGGCAAGCTGGCCGACTGCCAGAGCCGGAACCCGGAAGAAACCGAAATCTACATCGTCGAGGGCGACTCCGCCGGCGGGTCCGCGAAGGGCGGACGCGACCGGAAGTATCAGGCCATCCTGCCGCTCTGGGGCAAGATGCTGAACGTGGAGAAGGCAAGGCTCGACAAAGTCTACGGCAACGAGAAGCTCCAGCCGATCGTGACCGCGCTCGGCTGCGGGATCGGCGAGGATTTCGACCTTACCAAGCTCCGGTACGGAAAGATCATCATCATGGCCGATGCCGATGTGGACGGTTCGCATATCCGCACGCTTCTTCTGACGTTTTTCTTCCGCTTCATGAAGCCGCTGGTCGAGGAAGGCCATGTCTATCTGGCGCAGCCCCCGCTTTACCGGCTGACGAAAAGCAAAAAGCACTATTACGCCTATACCGATCATGAGCGCGACCAGATCATGGGGGAGCTTCAGGCCGGATACGAGATTCAGCGGTACAAGGGCCTCGGCGAAATGGACCCTGATCAGCTTTGGGAAACGACCATGGACCCCGCGCGCCGCATGATGCTCCGCGTGGAGGTGGAGGATGCCGCGGCGGCGGACGAGGCTTTCACCGTCCTGATGGGCGACAAAGTAGAGCCGCGCCGCGCGTTCATTGAGCAAAACGCAAGATTCGTAGAAAACCTCGATGTATAACCTTCTTTTTCTTTAGAAAAAGAAGGCAAAAAGAAACCGCGTTTGTCTTTCAAAAGAAGCTTTTGCAACATATCCCTTATGGAACCGATCTGTTTGAGTCTGCCCATCGCGGCAGGATAAAGAAGTTTTCGCAGGGCCTTTTTCAAAAGGCCGGAAAGGAACAGGATGATGGTTACGTTCTTTACGGAAAACGAAAACAAGGAAACCCCCCCGGAAAAGGATCCCGACCCTGCCGGAGATGGAAGCCCGGAACGAAGTCCCGAGCCCCGTATGGATTCCGGAAGCCGGGCGGAACTGGTTTCGGACGATACGGAGGCGTATGAAGAGCAGCAGACGGGGGTTGCCCTCTCGTATGTGCTGAAAGAACAGGACGTTTACCGGTATCTGAGGCGCAGGAGCTTTTCCGGCAAATGGGGCGCCGTCTTTTCGGCCGCCTTTCTCGTACTTCTCGTTCTGGCGTTTTTCTTTCTGACGCAGGCCGTCCGGAACGGGGACGGCAGGATGTATTTCTGGGCGGCGCTCTATGCCGCCATTGGGGCGGCGGCCCTGCTGTACCTCCGACGGAAGCTGCACCGGGCGGCGGAAAAATTCGTCACCGGGCGGGAGATCCGCCTGAAAATCTACCCGGACCGCATGGAAGCGGACAACAGCGCGGAGCGGCTGAAAATTCCCCTGGACGGTACGGCGGAGTGCGTCCGCCTGCCGGATCTTATCCTGCTGATCCCGCCGGACCGGAAGCGGACGGAGAACCGGGAGACGCGGACACTGATCCTGCCGCTCCGGTGCGTCGACGAGGCCGTTCTCCCTTATGTGGAAGCGATGATTCTCGCGGGAACCAGGCCGAAAGGGACGCAGTCGTAAAAAGGAGGTCCCCATGCCAAACAGGAAAGACGAAGAACCCATTGCCGTGACCCAGACGCTGACGGAAGAAGATTTCAGCGCCGCGGCCGCCGCGGTCCGATATTTCGCCGCGCCGATGCGCAGGCGGTCCGTCCGGGCGGCGGCCTGTCTGACGGTCGCGGCGCTGGCCGCTTCGACGGTTCCGGCAAGCCTGAATTTTTTTGGAACCGCCTGGGTTTCCGCCGCCGTTACGGCGGTCGCTTTCGCCGCGGCCGTGGCCGTCTGGTTCTGGCAGCCCGTCCGGGAAACGCGGCAGGCCGCGCTGTGGTTCCGGTCCTGCCCGCTGATGGCGTTGCCGTCCACGGTAACGGTTTTCCGCGACCGCGCGGTTGTGGAAAGCAAATGCGAGCGCATCACGGAGTACTGGACGGACCTTTCCGTCTGCGTGGAGACGGACGGCTTGATCGCCGCGGCCGCCGGGAAGGAACGCGGCCTGCTGATCGTAAAAAAACAGGGCCTTTCGGAAGAGGAGGCCGCACGGCTTTCCGCCCGGTTCCGGGGAGCGTTTGAACGGCGTTATTTCCGGTTTTCCGGCAGAAAAAGGGGGAATTCGAGTGGAACCGGTCACGGTTAATTTCGCGATGACGCGCGAAGATTTTATCGCCAGCCGCACGGCGCAGCTGAAGCTGCTGATGCCGCAGCCGTACCGTTTTGCCATAAAATTCATGGGGGCAGTGCTGATCGGGTTCGCCGCCGTGCTTCTGGCGGCGGGGCACCTGCGTTACAGGCCGGCTCCGTGGCTGGGCGCGCTGCTTGCGGTATGCGGGGTTTTCCTTTTTTTCATGTATCTGCCGACGGTGGAAGCATCGGCGCGAAAACACGCGGCGAACGATTTCGACGCGGGCCGCTGCGGGCCTCCGGCGCGGAAGGTATGCTTCGGGGAGAACTCCGTGGAGATCCGCTCGGAGCGTTACCAGGCGGAAATCCCTTACGAGATGTTTTACAGCGCCTACGAGGACGGCTCCGTGTTCCTTTTGTACACGGGAATCGGCGAATGCCGGAGCGTCCCGAAACGGACGATGAACGGCGAAGAACGGAAGCGGGTCGCGGACCTGCTTGCGGAACGGCTGAAACGGAAATTTAAGCAGGAGGGTACGCGCGAATGGACGAAATAGAAGAAAACTCCAAAATCGTAAATGTGGATCTGGAAAAGGAAATCAAAAAGGCGTTTCTGGATTACTCCATGTCCGTCATCGTACAGCGCGCCCTTCCGGATGTGCGCGACGGCCTGAAACCGGTGCACCGCCGGATCCTGTACACCATGTTTGAAAACGGTCTTTCCCCGGATAAGCCGTACCGCAAATGCGCCGACACCGTCGGCTCCGTGCTGGGGCGCTACCACCCCCACGGCGACGCTTCGGTCTACGACGCTCTGGTGCGCCTCGCGCAGGATTTCTCCATGCGCTACATGCTGGTGGACGGGCACGGGAACTTCGGTTCCGTCGACGGCGACCCCCCGGCCGCCTACCGTTACACCGAGGCCCGCATGAGCAAAGTCGCCGTGGAAATGCTGCAGGACATCGACAAGGAAACGGTCGATTTCCAGCCGAACTACGACGACCGCCTGAAAGAGCCGGTGGTCCTGCCGAGCCATTTCCCGAACCTGCTCGTCAACGGCTCCACCGGAATCGCCGTCGGCATGGCGACGAATATCCCCCCGCACAATATGGGCGAGGTGATCGACGGCGTCTGCACCCTCATCGACAACCCGGACGCCGGGCTGGACGACCTTATGCAGAACATCAAGGGGCCGGATTTCCCGACGGGCGGCATCATCATGGGCCGCAGCGGCATCCGCGCCGCCTACGCGACGGGCCGCGGCAGGGTCGTCGTGCGCGCCCGCGCCGAGATTGAGGAGGAGAAAAACGCCCGGTTCCACATCATCGTCACCGAGCTTCCCTACCAGGTGAACAAGGCACGCCTGATCGAAAGCATTGCCGACCTGGTCAAACAAAAGCGCATCGACGGCATTACGAACGTGGAAGACCATTCCGACCGCGAGGGCATGCGCATCGTGATTTCCGTGCGGCGCGACGCTTCGCCGCAGATCGTGCTGAACCGGCTGTTCACCTACACGCAGATGCAGACGACCTTCGGCGTCATCATGCTCGCCATCGTCAACGGCGAGCCGAAAACGCTCACGTTAAAGCAGATTTTGCAGGAGTACGTCAAATTCCAGGAGAGCGTGGTGCGCCGCCGCACCGCGTTTGAGCTGAAAAAAGCGCAGGATCGCGCGCACATCCTCGAAGGGCTGAAGATCGCCGTCGACAACATCGACGAGGTCGTCCGCATCATCCGCTCCTCCAAGGCGATTCCGGAAGCGCGCCGGCGCCTGACCGAACGCTTCGGGCTGGACGACGTGCAGACGCAGGCCATCGTGCAGATGCCGCTGGGCCGCCTGACTGGCCTGGAACGCGAAAAGCTGGAGCAGGAGCTCGCCGCTCTGCTGAAAAAAATCGCGGATTACCAGGACATCCTCGCGCACGAAAGCCGCGTGCTGGAAATCGTGAAGAAGGAAGCCCTCGCCGTCAAGGAGAAATTCAGCGACGGGCGCCGCACCGAGATCGAAACCGTCAGCGGCGAGATGGATATCGAGGACCTGATCCCGGACGAGGAGTGCATGCTGACCCTCACGGAATTCGGCTACGTCAAGCGGCAGAACCTCGACGTCTACCGCACCCAGCGCCGCGGCGGGCGCGGTGTGAGCGGCATGAGCCGGCGCGAGGAGGACGTGGCGGAGGAAATGTTCGTCATCGGGACGCACGACTACGTCATGTTCTTTACCAACCTCGGCCGCGCCTACCGGCTGAAATGCTACGAGGTGCCGGAGGGCTCGCGCACCAGCAAGGGAATCAATATTGCAAACCTGCTTCCAATCGCGCAGGATGAAAAGGTCACGTCCATGATCCGCGTGCAGGAATTCGACCAGGAGAGCTACCTGGTGATGGTTACAAAGAACGGCATCATCAAGCGCACGGCGCTTTCCGACTTCAACACGACGCGCAAGGGCGGCGTCATCGCCGTCAGCCTCGACGACGGCGACGAGCTTTCCTGGGTGCGCCTGACCAGCGGGCAGGACGAGCTTCTGGTCGCCACCCGCTACGGCATGGCGATCCGGTTCGACGAGAACGATGTCCGCGCCATGGGGCGCACCGCGCGCGGCGTCAAGGCGATTACGCTCAAGGACAGCGACAGCGTCGTCGGCATGAGCATCCTGCGCGAGGGCGGGCTCGTCCTCACCGTTTCCGAAACCGGCTTCGGCAGGCTGTCCCCCATCTCGGATTATCATCTCCAGAAGCGCGGCGGCATGGGCCTGCTGAACTACCGCGTGGCGCAGTACGGCGACGTGGCCGCCATCAAGGTGGTGGACCCGGGCGACGACGTCATCCTGATTTCCTCGAACGGCATCATCATCCGCATCCACGCGGATTCCATCCGCATCTGTGCGCGGCCGTCCAAGGGCGTCCTGCTGATGCGCGTCACGGAAAACAGCCGCGTCGTCACGGTGGCGCGCGTCGCCGGCGGAAGCGACGACGAAGAGGAGACCGCCGAGCCGGAGGACGACGGAAGCGCCTGCGAAGGGGAAGAATCCCCCGAGGAAATGCAGTCCGAAGAACGGCAGGACGACACGGAACCGAACGAGTAAAGGAGGCACCCATGAAAAAGAACATGGTTTTTCCGGCTTTGATCCTGGCCGCCGCCCTTGCGCTTTCGGGCTGTTCCGGGAAAAATCCGGATTCTTCCTCCCCGGCGGCGTCTTCCGGCCCGGCGGTTTCCGCGAAATCGGCCGTTTCGCAGGATGCGCCGGGCTCCGGGGCGGCTTCCCCGGCCCCGTCCGAAGCGTCTTCCGCGGCCGGGCCGCAGGGCGGCTCCGTTTCCCAGAACGAGCCGGTCCGCTCGATTCAGACGGATGATGCGGAGTTCGGCGCGAAATTCAAGAAAAACCCCATTGACAAGCAGTACCTCGCCGAGATGGAGAACGCGGTTTCCAATACCGACATGGTAAAAGTTTCCGAAAAATATGCCGGCGTCTGGCAAAAGGAAATTACCTACGCGTACGATTCCCTGAAAAAAGCCCTGCAGGCGGAGCCCGGCAAATGGAAAACGATTGAAACCGACCAGCAGGCTTGGGAAAGCGGAAAAGACGCGGCTCTGCAGAAAATCGCGTCCGACGCGGAGGCGGCCGGGGGAAGCCTGGGCCTGGTGGACGCGGCTTCCAACGCCATGAATTTTTACCGCGACCGAGCCGCCAAACTGTACGGCGAGCTTTATGCAGTCGATAAAAATTATACCTATTTGTATCAAAAATCATAGATATTACGACATGTACTATAAAAGCGGGGAAAGCGGGCCATTTTCCACCGTTTTGACCGAGTACGTTGAAAACCTGCGGGTGAAACCGGCCGGCACGAAGCATCCCCGGGGATACGGTTGGAATTTTGATCGAAACCGGACGTGAAAGTTTTCGCCGAGGCCTTTTTCAAAAGGCCGGAGAAAGGATCAATTCGATGAAACTGACGGAAAAGACACTGGAGCAAAAATACCTCTACCGCGGCAAAATCCTCGATTTTCATGTCGACCGGGCGGAGCTGGAGAACGGCCGCGTCACAACGCGCGAATGCGTCGACCACGGCGGGGGCGTCAGCGTCGCGGCGCTGACGGAGCGGGACGAGCTGTATTTCGTGCGCCAGTATCGTTACCCTTACCATGAGGTCGTCCTGGAGCTGCCCGCCGGGAAGCTGGAAAAGGGCGAGGACCCGCTGGAAGCCGGAAAGCGCGAGCTGCGCGAGGAGACCGGCGTCACCGGGAAAGACTATGTCGGCCTCGGGCGCCTGTACCCTTCCCCCGGCTACACAAATGAGGTCATTTTTCTCTACGCCTGCCGCGCGGCGTCGCGCGGGGAAAACGACCTTGACGAGGGAGAATTCCTCGAAGCGGAGAAAATCCCGCTCGAAAAGGCCGTCGCCATGGCCGTGTCCGGCGAGATCGTCGACGCCAAAACGCTGGCGCTGGTTCTCAAAGTGGCCCGGCTGGCCGCAGAAAAGAAGCTGTAAAAAAGGAATCTTCCCGCAGAAGGCTGCGGGAAGATTCCTCACTGTATTGTTGAATATGAAATATACAAATTACAGGAAACCGGCCCAGCTTCCACGCCGCCGGCCGGTCAGTCCAGCGGGTTCATCACCAGGCCGGTGATCAGCTTGGGGTAGAAATAGGTCGATTTCTGGGGCATCTTCTCCCCCGCCGCGGCGACGTCGCGGATCTCCTCCACGCGGGTCGGGTTCAGGATGAACGCGCACTGGCTTTCGCCCTTCTGCACCGAGGAGACCGCTTCGCGGAAGGAGCGGGTGTAAGTCAGGTTGACCTGGTTCGCCATGTTTTCCCGGTCGATGCCGAGGTACCGCTCCAGAATCAGGCTGTGCAGGACGGAAACGTCCAGGTTCCGGTAGGCTTCGCTTTTGCCGGGCAGAATCTCATCCATTGCGCCCGGGTCCCTCAGGACCAGCAGGGTCCAGCCGCTTCCGCCGCCGTAGAAGGCGAACGCTTTTTTCCCCAGGCGGTACAGGTCTTCGAGTGCGGGCTCAATGGTGTCCGTGTTTTCCCGCGGGGCGACTTCAAACCGGCCTTCGCAGGCTTTCAGCAGCTTTTCGGCGCTGAAATCTTTCAGCCCGCGGACCAGCCGGTGCGTCGGGAACACAACCAGGCCGTCGTGCTCCATGTCGACGAGCATCATCATGACATAGTCCTCCGCGCCCGTCGCGGTGCCCTGCCCGCGCCGCCAGTTGCGGTAATTGAGCGCGGTTTCGTAGCGGTGGTGGCCGTCGGCGATATACAATCTGCGGTTTTCAAAATCGCCGCAGATCGCCCGAATGGCTTCCTTGTCGTTGACCAGCCACATGCGGTGCGTGACCGCCCCGCCGGAAAATTCGTAGCGCGGCTTCCCGGAGGAGAGGGCGTCCAGCCGCGCGGTGGTGGCGTGGGTTTCGTCCATGTAAAGGGAATAGATCGGGCTGAAGTTGCAGCCGGTCGCCTTCATCAGGTTGAACCGGTCCTCCTTGGCTTTGGAGAGGGTTTCCTCATGCGGAAGGATGATCCCCTTCGAAAATTCCTCGAGCCGGACCCGGCAGAGGAAGCCCTTCACCCTTTTGCGGCAGCCGCGGGCCTCGAATTCCTCTTCGTACACGTACAGGCCGGGGTCGGTGTCCCGGCGCAGGATTCCGTTTTTCAGCCAGGAGCGGTAGGTTTCGCCCGCCTGCCGGTAGGGGTCCTCCCCCTCCGGAAGTTCCAGACGGATGACGTTGTTGGGGTTTTCCCCGAGAAATGCGGCCCGTTCCTGCGGCCGGATGATGTCGTAGGGCGGGCAGGTCAGCTTTGCGATATCCCCGGCTTCCGCGGTATAGCGCAGACCCCGGAAAGGTTTGATTTCGGCCATGTTATTCCACCGTTTCTCCGCGCGTTTTTCTGCGCCGCCCGTCCCGCGCGGAAAACGGGGGCCTCTCGTTTTTCTTGGGTTTCATTATACCGGCTCCGCGATTTTCTGTCAAACCGCCCCGCGAGGAACTCCTGCCCAATCTTTATAAAATAGCGGACAAGAGTTCAAGAAATGTTTACACTTTCCGAATGGGAAATTGATAAAATAGAAAAGTAATGCAAGACCGCAAACAGGAGGGATGATTTCGATGATTGAGGTGAAAAACCTCTCGAAACGCTACGGGGAAAATATGGCGCTGAGCCATGTGAGCTTTTCCGTCGGCGAAAATACCGTGGTGGGGTTCCTCGGGCCGAACGGCGCCGGAAAATCCACCACAATGAACATCATCACGGGCTATATCTCGGCGAGCGAGGGCTCGGTGGCCATCGACGGGTTCAATACCCTCGACGACCCGAACGAGGCGAAGAAGCGCATCGGCTACATGCCGGAGATTCCGCCCCTCTACGTCGACATGACGGTGAAGGAATACCTCAACTTTGTCTACGAGCTGAAAAAAGTGACCCTTCCCCGGGAAAAGCATCTTCGGGAAATCTGCGCCCTCGTCCGGATCACCGACGTTTACAACCGGCTGATCGCCAACCTCTCCAAAGGCTACCGGCAGCGTGTCGGCCTGGCCCAGGCGCTCATCGGCAACCCTCCTGTGCTGATTCTGGACGAGCCGACCGTGGGCCTCGACCCAAAGCAGATTATCGAGGTGCGCAACCTGATTAAAAATCTGGGCAAAAACCATACGGTCATTCTAAGCTCCCACATCCTGCCGGAAGTGCAGGCCGTGGCGGACCGCATCATCATCGTCAACCGGGGCAGGCTCGTCGCGGACGGCACCCCGTTCGAGCTGGAGCACGGCGGGCAGTCCGGCGAGCAGAAGCTCGTCGTGCGTTTGGAAGGCGCGTCCCGCGAGGTCGAGCAGGCGCTGAAATCCATCCACGGCGTGCTGGCGGTGCGCAACTTCGGCCAGAAGGAGCCGGGCGTCTGCGAGTACGAGATCGACGGGCGCGGCGGAACGGACCTTCGCCGCCCGCTGTTCGGCATCGCGGCGAAGCGCAGCTGGCCGATCCTGTCGATGACGAGCTCCGAGCTTTCGCTGGAGGACGTGTTTCTGCGCCTGACGGGCTCCACGTACCTGAGCGACAACGCCGGAAAAGATTCGGAAAGGACGGGCGGTAAAAGATGAAGGCAATTGCCAAAAAAGAGCTGAAGGCGTATTTCCTTTCGCCCATCGGCTATGTGTTTACGGGCGTCATGCTCCTGCTGTTCGGCTTCTTCTACACGCAGGTGCTGCTGTACCAGTCGTCCGACTATATCCCGGACGTTTACAGCTCCATTTTCACTTGGATCATGATGATTCTTCTGCCGATCATCACGATGCGCACCTTCAGCGAGGAGATCCGCACCAAGAGCGACCAGGGCCTGCTGACGGCGCCGGTGGGGGTTCTCTCCATCGTGTTCGGCAAGTTTCTCGCGGCGTTCCTCACGTTCGCCGCCGCGCTGACGGCGAGCCTCGTCCCGGCGGTGATCATCACGTTCTTCTCGGCGCCGGACTGGCCGAAGATCCTGTGCACGTTTTTGGGCTCGCTGCTGTGCGGCGCGGCGCTCATCGCCATCGGGAACTTTATTTCCTCGCTCACGCAGAGCCAGATCGTCGCGGCCATCGGCACGTTCGGAATCACCATGATGCTCCTTCTGGTGGGGCAGCTTTCCAGCAGTATTTCCAACACGGCGCTTCAGAACCTGGTGAACTGGATCTCGTTCGATTCCCGGTACCAGCCGTTTACAAAAGGGATTTTCAATCTTTCAAGCGTGGTGTTCTTCCTGAGCGTTGTCGCGGTGTTTGCTTTTCTGACCGCCCGCAAGCTTGAAAGCAGAAGATGGGGCTAAGGGGGCTCAATGAAGATGAATCAGGAAAAAGAACCGCAGAACGGCATCCCCGCGAAGCCGGAAAACCCGGAGAAAGACGCGCGGGAACAGGCGGAGACAAACGCCGGGGAAGCCAAAGCGGAAGAGAATACAGCGGGGGAACCCGCCCAGACGGAAGAGCCGGCCGGAAAAAAGAAAAAGAAGAAAGACGGCCCCTCGTTTTTTCAGAGTGAAAAATTCAAGCACGGCAGCACCGCCACGGCGTTTACCGCGGGCTTCATCGCCGTCGTGATTCTGGTCAACGTGCTCATGGGGATTTTAAGCGACCGCTACCCGTCCATTAACCTGGACGTGACCAAGAGCGGGAACAACACGCTTTCGGCGGAAGCCGTGCAGGTCGTGGACCGGGTGAAGATTCCCGCAACCATTACCGTGTGCGCCACCAAGCAGGCGTGCGACAGCAACACGGTCGCCGCGAGCAGCAACGGGGCAACCGATTACAGCGAGGTCAGCCGCCTCGTTTCCAAAATCGCGGAGCGCAACTCCAGCATTAAGGTGGAGTACAAGGACCTCGACAAGGACCCGACGTTTGCCGCGGAATATAAGAACGACAGCATCGCGGCGGGCGACGTTGTGGTCAAGTCGGACAAACGCTACCGCGTCCTGACGGCGAACGACCTGTTCACCACGCAGTACAGCAGCGACTACACCACCCAGACCTATACTTCCAACGTGGATTCCGCGCTTGCCTCGGCCCTGAATTCGGTGATTTCCGACACTATGCCGGTCGCCGCGTTCGACACGGGCCACAGCGAAAAAATGGATGCGACCGGCTACAAGAAGCTGCTTCAGAACAACAGCTTTGAAACGAAGGACTTCAACCTTCTGACCGATAAGATTCCGGATAAGACCCAGCTTCTCGTTCTGGGCTGCCCGGCGACGGACTATACCGACGCCGAGATCGCGAAGATCGAGAGCTTCCTCAAGGACACCAAGCTGGCGAGCAACCGTTCCGTGCTCATCACATACAGCGCCGGACAGTCCTCCCTCCCCAAGCTTGCCTCCTACCTGGACGAGTGGGGCCTGCGGGTGGATTCCGAGTCGGCGGTGGAAGAGACCGATTCCCAGAAGACCTACGGCAACGCGCTCTATATCCTCGCCAACATCCAGACGACGCTGAGCCTGGGCGGCTCCAAGACGGATTACGGTTATTTCCTCGCCCCCTATGCCAGCCCGGTGACCGTGAAGGCGCAGAACGTCGGGACGAAAACGACGTATTCGCTCGTCAAGTCCAACGACACCTCGTTCCTGTATAAGAACGGGCAGAACGATTCCAACCCGCAGACGGCGGCGCACGACATCGCCGCGCTTTCCCAGGACACGGTAAAAGCGGGCGGGAAATCCTACCAGGCGAACCTGATCGTTTCGGGCTCCACCCTGATGTTCGGCAGCGACATTGTCGGCGCCCCGGCGTTCGGCAACGGCTCCTACCTGGTGGACCTCTCCCGGTACGCGACCGGCACAAACGACGAATCCACGAAGATCACGTCCACGAGCCGCGAGCTTTACGCGAAGGACATCACCCTGAGTTCCGCGGGTTCCGCCGTGCTCGGCTACGGGGTGTTCACCGTGCTGATTCCGCTTCTGGTGGCGATCGCCGGAATTATCGTGCACCGCAAGAGGAGGCTTCTGTAACATGAAACGCGGCACCAGAAATATCGTTGTGGTGGCGGTCTGCGCCGTTGTCCTCGGCGGGGCGGTCTTCGCGCTGACCAAAACCGGCGCGGGCGGCTCCAGCGCATCCTCCGCTTCCTCGGCCCCGGATATCCAGCTGATCTCCAAGTCGAGCGCGGACATTGTCTCCATGAAGGTTACGAACCGGAAAGGGAGTTACACCCTCGTTCCGGAAAAATCCGGCGCCGTTTCGGCGGCCTCGGGTTCCTCGTCCGCCTCTTCGTCTTCCGCCGCCTACACGGTGGAAGAGCTGAGCGGATGCCCCGTCAACACCAGCGAGACCGGCTCCGTCGTGCAGAACGGGTTCAGCCTGTCGGCGACCAAGAACCTCGGCACCGTCAGCAACCTGGGGGATTACGGCCTGAAGAGCCCCCAGGCGACGGTGGAGGTCAAATTCAAGGACGGCTCCACGTTCGGCTATAAGGTCGGCAACGCCACCGCGACGGATTCCTCCGCCTACTATATGTGCGGAACAAATTCCGACAACGTTTATGTCGTCAGCGTCGACGCCGGCCTGTTGGAAGACCAAAATTATTTCATCACGAAAGAGATGCTCGCGATTCCGGGAAGCTCCGATTCCACGTCGTCGGATGCGGCGACGGGTTCCGCCGGCCCGGACTTTACCCAGATCGTTTTGAGCGGCTCCAATTTTCCGAAGCCGGTGACTCTGCAAAAGAAAGACGACAGCCTCGCGATCGTCGCCCCGGATTCCTACACGGCGGACTCGAACAGCCTGAGCTCCCTCGAGTCCAACCTTACGACGCTGACCGCCGACTCCGTTGCGGCGGTGAAGCCGGACGCGGCGGCGCTGGAGAAATACGGTTTTACCAACCCCACCGTCACGGCGGAGTTCACCGCGGACAAGAAAAATTATAAGCTGATTGTCGGCGCGAAGAGCGGGAAAAACTACTATGCCATGGTGGAAGGCGTGAACGTGGTCTATTCCGTCACCGCCGACAGCGTCAACGGGCTGATTTCCCAGAACCTGTTCAGCCTGAGAAGCAAGCTGATTTTCCTGCCGAATATCGAGACGGTGAAATCCGTCGCGGTCACGTCCGGCGGAAAGACGGACGTGATCCAGGTGACGCGGAAAGAAAACGCGGCTTCTTCCACGCAGGACAAAAAAGCCTACACGTACCAGGTGACGGGCAACGGCGGAAAAGCCCTCCAGTACGACACCAATTACCGGAATCTGTATGAAAGGCTGATCGGCCTGACCATCTTCTCCGACGCGGAAAACAAGCCTTCCGGAAGCCCGGCCGTGACGATCCAGTACGGTTATTTCGACAGGGCCGGAACGGACAAGATCGAATTTTACCCGGCGGATTCCCGGCATTACACGGTTCTGACCAACGGCAAGGTTCAGGGCCTCTGCGTCAAGAGCGATGTGGATTCCATGATGCAGTATCTGGCGAAATTTGAAAGCGGCCAGACCATTCAGGCGTCTTAAAAAAGAACAAAAAGGCTGTTGCAAAATGAATTTGTGATAGCAAATTGCACAAACAAATAGTTCACAAAGCAAAAAAATGCGCCTTGAGATGGCTTTAGAAGCCCAATCAAGGCGCATTTTTTGTGCATTATTTTTTTGCGAGGCTGTTTTGCAACAGCCCCTTTTAGGCGGCGTTTTAAAACGGCAATAAAAAAAGCGGCGCCGAAGCGCCGCTCCAGAACCGGATTAATAATTGGTCGCCTTGCGCTCGAAATACGCGCGCGGATGTCTGCATGCCGGGCAGACGGCCGGCGCTTCCTTACCGACGAAGACGTAGCCGCAGTTCCGGCAGACCCAGACGGTGTCTTCCTTGCACTGGAAAACCAGGTTTTCGTCCAGGTTTTTAATCAGCTTGGCGTAGCGTTCCTCGTGCTGTTTTTCGACTTCGGCAACGCGGCGCATGGTGTTGGCAATCTCGGTAAAGCCTTCCTGCTGCGCCGTTTCCGCCATATGCTTGTACATATCCGTCCACTCGTAATGCTCGCCGGCGGCGGCGGCCTTCAGGTTTTCGTGCGTGTTTTCGCCGACCTTGCCGCCGTTCAGGTATTTGAACCAGAGCTTTGCGTGCTCTTTTTCATTGTTCGCGGTTTCCTCAAAAATGCCCGCAATCTGTTCGTAACCCTCTTTTTTGGCCTGCGAGGCGTAAAAAGTATAGCGGTTGCGCGCTTTTGACTCGCCCCCAAAAGCCTCCCACAGATTTGCTTCCGTTTTGCTGCCTTTAAATTCCATCATGATTTCCTCCTTATTAAGAATCCAGTTTTCCCGGTTTGGCGGTGGTTTATGCTTATTATAACACGGGGAGAGGGAAAATCAAGAGGAATCAGTAATAATTATTAATTTTATTTTAATCTTTTTTTATTTCCCGGGAAAACGTGGACTTTCCCCCGCGCGCCCGGCCGAAAACGAACGCCGGGAAGCGGGCGCCCCGGTTTACGATACGTTGAAACGGAACAGGACCACGTCGCCGTCCTGCATCACGTAATCCTTGCCCTCGGAGCGGACGAGCCCCTTTTCCCTTGCGGCGGCCATGGTGCCGCACTGGACCAGGTCGCCGAACGAAACGACCTCCGCGCGGATGAAGCCGCGCTCAAAGTCGGTGTGGATTTTCCCGGCGGCCTGCGGGGCCTTCGTACCTTTTTGGATGGTCCACGCGCGAACCTCGGGCTCGCCCGCGGTCAGGAAGCTGATGAGCCCGAGCAGACGGTAGCACGCGCGGATCAGTCGGTCCAGGCCGGATTCCTCAAGCCCCATGTCGGCGAGAAACAGCTTCTTCTCCTCCGGAGCCATATCCGCGATTTCCGCCTCGGTTTCGGCGCAGATCGGCAGGACGCCCGCCCCTTCGGCATCCGCGGCTTCCTTCACGGTGCGGAAATACCGGTTGTTTTCCACGCCGCCCTGAAAGTCGTTTTCCCCCAGGTTGGCGGCGTAGATGACCGGCTTGTTACTCAGAAGCGAGACCGACGACAGAAGAGCGGCCTCGTCCTCGGTGCACTCCACGGTGCGCGCGGCTTTTCCGGCGTTGAGGGTTTCCTTCACGCGCTGGAAGAAGTCCAGCTCGGCCTGGTACTTTTTGTCGGCCTTCAGCAGCTTCCTCGTTTTTTCGATGCGGCGGTCAAGCACTTCCAGGTCGGAAAGGATCAGCTCAAGGTTGATGGTTTCCATATCCCGTTTCGGGTCGATCCCCCCGTCGACATGGACGACGTCGTCGTCCTCGAAGCAGCGGACGACATGCACGACGGCGTCGCACTCGCGGATGTTGGCGAGGAACTTGTTCCCGAGCCCTTCGCCCTTGGACGCGCCGCGGACCAGGCCGGCGATGTCGACGAATTCGATGGTGGCGGGCGTGTATTTCTGCGGGTGGTACAGGTCCGCAAGCCAGTCGAGGCGCTTGTCCGGCACGGCGACGGTGCCGACGTTCGGCTCAATGGTGCAGAACGGGTAGTTCGCCGCCTGCGCCCCCGCGTTCGTAATGGCGTTGAACAGCGTGCTCTTCCCCACGTTCGGGAGTCCCACGATTCCAAGTTTCATATCTTGCTATCCTTCTTTTTCCGTGTGTTTTTCAGGGTTCGTCTTATTATAAACATTTTGCCCGTTCCGGGCAACCTCCCGCCGGGAGTTCCAGCACATCGTCGTCCATCACGAAGCCGCTCCCAATGTCGGTTACCTGCCGGCGCGTGACGGAAAAGCCCAGCGCCCGGTATGCCCCGAGCGCCCCGGTGTTGTGCCGGTTGCAGGTCAGCCATATTTTTTCAAGGCCTTCTTTTCTGCAGAGGCCGAGAAGGAAACCGACGGCCGCCCGAGCGATTTTCCGGCCGCGGTACTCTTTGCGGACATACAGCTTGCTGAGGAACAGGGAAGCGCCGTCTTTCCGGATGCCCGTATAGCCGGCCTTTCCTCCATCCCACAGGAAAAAATAGTACCGGAAACCCTCGTGCTCCATCTGCCCGCGCATCGCCGGCCCGGACTGGAATTTTTCCAGCATATAGGCGACCTGCTCCGCGCCGATGATCGGGGTGAAATGTTCTTCCCAGATGATTTTTGCCAGTGCGGCAAGCTCCCCCGCCTGCTCCGGCGCCGCCGGCACGATTTTCAGATGATCCATTTTCCGTTCCCCCGTTCCGGTTCCTCAGTTTTCAACAGCTTTTTCGACCATGGTGGAAAACCATGCGGATTTTCCCCGGAACCGCGCGCTTTTACCGGAACCGCGCCGCCAGCCGGTTGATCAGCAGACAGACGCCGTAGATGACGGGCTGATGCGCAAGGTACAGGATCAGCGCGTGGCGGCCCATCCAGGAGAACGGGGGAAACCGCGGCGGGTATGCAAACGCCGGGAATCTTCCCGCCTTCGCCAGTTTGCCCACGAAAATGCCCGCCGCATAGACAAAAATCCACGGGAACAGGGGAAAATAATCCGCGCTTTGGAACGCGGCGTCGTGAAAGCCAAGCGGAGCCAGCCAGTTGGCTGCGTACAGCGCCTGCGGCAGGGCGGCGGAAAGTTCTTTCGTCAGCCCGAAATACCCCGCTTCCACGTTTTTTGTCAGGACGTACAGCACCGCGCAGACGGCGACCGGGACCCACGAGAAGCGGTACCGGTCCAGAACGGGCTTGAAAAGCCCGGCCAGAATCATGCAGACGGCGAGGAAATGCAGGATGCCGAACGTGATGAGATCCGCGGGCACAAAAATCCATGTGACCAGCGTCACGCCCGCCGCAAGGGCGAGAAGCTTCAGGCCGCGCGCCAGGTTGGAGTGGGAAAGGTTGCACGCGATGCCGGAAAGGAACATGAAAAGCCCGGCGAAGAAAGGCTCGGCCGGCATGAAAAAACGGAAAAAAAAGGCCCCCGGGTCAATATGGTACAGAAAGCCGACCGTGTAAAACCCGTGGTAAAAGATCATGCAGAACACCGCGAAACCGCGGAGCTCGTCCATCAGGTGGATCCGGCCGGGCCGGTTCCCTGCCGCACCGTTTTCGGGCATCCGTACACCTCCGCACTCCGGCCGCCCCCGCGCGCCGGGAAAACTAAGAACATTATAGCATGGAATCCGGGAAAGATACAGAAAAAAAGCGCCCGCTCCGGCAGGCGCCGCCTAAAAGGACAAGGTCACGTTCTTCATCGGGATCCCGTACTGCTGCGAGACCGCGGATTTGACTTTTTCCCGGTCCAGGAGAGGGAGATCGTTGATGCTGTCGATCAGGCGTTTGGTCGGCCGGGCCAGAAGCCTGCCGTTTGCGTTGTAAACCTGAATATCGATCACGCTGATTCCTTCCGCTGTCCGGTTTGCAATGACGACTGCCTTATTCTCCATTCATGGCTTCCCTCCGTTCGGAAGATTCCGCCCGGTTTTCCGCGGCGAAAGTTCGCCGGCCGGCGCGGATTTTTTGCGCAGCTCTATTCTTTTATTCTATAATAATATTATGGAAAAGTCAACATTTCCCATAAAAATTCCGCGTTTTGAGGTGCGGCATTATGGAAAATCAGGAATGATATCCGGGAAGGGCTATGTTATAATAAAAACAAAACCTCGGAACACCGTTCTTTCCACCGGATCGGCCGATCCGGTGGAAAGAACGGTGCCGGGACAGACGGGATCCCGAAAACAGAGAGACAGAGGAATACGGAGGCAGGATCATGGCTCAGACACAGCTGAAAAAGGAATACACCGTCACGGAGGAAATGCTGGCGAAAAAAGTCGGCAGCGGGTCGCTTCCCGTGCTGGCGACGCCCGTCGTGTCGGCTTTGTTTGAAGGCGCGGCGGCGGAACTCGCGCAGGGGTATCTTTCGGAAGGCATTACCACCGTGGGCACGGAGATCACGGTCCGTCACACGGCCCCCACGCCGTGCGGGGCGAAAATCTCCGTGACGGCCGTGCTGACGGAGCAGGAGGGCAGGAAGTTCCGCTTCCGTCTTTCCGCGGAGGATGAGGCGGGGCCGATCGCTTCCGGGGAGCATGAGCGGGTCAGCGTGAAAGCGGAACGTTTTGTCCAGAAAGCGCAGGCCAGAAAGTCGTGCCGGTAAAAGCAAAATACGGAGTCGTCCTGTTCGACCTGGACGGCACCCTGACCGATTCCGGCCCGGGCATCATCGAATGCGTGAAAAAGACGCTGGAACATATGAATATGCCCATTCCGCCCCAAAACATGCTGCGCCGGTTCATCGGCCCCCCGCTCTGGGACAGCCTGACTTCGCTCTGCGGCATGAACGAGCGGCAGGCAAAGGAAGGGGTCGCGTACTTCCGCAAAATTTACGACGTGGGGGGCATCTACCACAACTCGGTTTACCAGGGCATCCCGCAGATCCTGCGGGAAGTGCGGGAAGCGGGCGCGGCGGTCGCTGTGGCGACTTCCAAACCGCTCTCCATGGCGGAAATCGTCCTGAATTATTTCCGTCTCGCCCCGTATTTCGACTTTGTCTCCGCGGCGGACGAGAGCGACAAAAGCGGCGGCAAGGAAGAGCTGATCCGCCCCGTGCTGGAAAAAGCGCGCTGCGCCCCCCGCGAGGCCGTCATGATCGGCGACACCAAATTCGACGCCGCCGGCGCGCGCAAAGCCGGGACGGATTTTATCGGCGTGCTGTACGGGTTCGGCACCGAAGAGGAAATGCGGCGCGAGGGCGGCACGGTTTTTGTGTCTTCCGCGGCGGGTCTGAAGGATCTGCTGTTTGACAAAACCTGACCGCTGCGGTATGATATGGTAAAACGGAATACGGGGTGCTGGGTGTTCCCGGCTGAGAGGAAGCGGACCGACGCTTCCAACCCTCGACCTGATCTGGATAATGCCAGCGTAGGAAAATCGAAAGCAGACGCCCCGCGGCATTCGCGGGGCGTTTTTCTGATTCTCCGGGGCGGACTTCCGGACGAATTTTTATTGGAGGCGTTTCAAAATGGACAGTCAAAACAAAACGTTAGGCGGGAACCCCGCGGTTCTGCGGCTTGTGGAAAGCGCCGTCATGCTCGGCCTCGCCACGGCGCTGAGCCTGGTGAAGATCTTCCAGCTTCCGCTCGGGGGATCGGTCACGCTCTGCAGCATGCTGCCGGTTCTGCTCATCGGCTACAAATACGGCCCCAAGTGGGGGCTCTGCACCGGCTTTACCTACGGCGTGATTCAGCTTCTGCTCGACCTGGGCGAGGCGCTTTCCTGGGGGCTGACCCCGGCGGCCCTTGCGGCTTCCATTATTTTCGACTATCTCCTGGCGTTCGCCGCCCTCGGTCTGGTTGGAATTTACGGCAAAGGGTTCGGACGGTACGTCGCGGGCATGACGACGGCGGTTTTCCTTCGCTTTGTGTTCCACGTGATTTCCGGCGTCACGGCCTACGCTTCCTGGCTGCCGAAGGAATGGAGCGGCCACCTGCTCCTGTATTCGCTGGCATACAACGGCTCGTTCCTGCTGCCGGATTTTGCGATCTCCCTGGTTGTGGGCGTGCTGATCTTCCGCCCGCTGAAAAAATTTCTGGAGACGGACTGAGCCCCTTTTCTGTGCCCAAAGCCGGGCGCGGCCGCATTCCGCTGCGCAAAACCGTGGCCCCATATCGGCGCACTCGCTGCGCGGCGCGCCGACGTCGCCCCTTACTTGCTTGCTGGAACGCAAGTTCCGCCCGGTTCCCGGTGAGCTTCCGTGCGGCTTGCCGGTCAGCCCGCGAGGCGCAGGAACCCGCCGCTTTTGACGGCCTGGCGGAAATCCGGCAGGGAGGGCTTTGTTCCCCCGAAGGTCCGGTACCAGCAGTCGGGGTAAAGGGCGCTGCCGTTTGTTTCCGCGGCGGCGGTGTCCACTTCCGCGTCTTCGCCGGTCCGGACGCGCCGGGCGAAAACGACGGTGCGGAATCCGTCGAATTCATAGGAGCAGGTGGAGAGGGACAGAATCTCGTCCGATGTTTTCAGGTCGACCGGCGTCCGCACCACCGACCGGACCCGGACGTCGTAGAGATACTTTAAAAAGCTGTCCGCCGAGGAAAAGCAGGCTTTTTGGTAATCGAACGGCGCGCCCTGCGCGGGGTCGGTGTTTGCCTTGATGACCGCGAAGATTTTCCAGTACGCTTTGCTGCCGTTCTCCTGGTACAGGATGACGGGATGCGCGCGGTAATAGGCGAGGCCGTCATACTGCAGCAGGTCGGCGAACATCTGGCCGTTTTTCATGCTGTGCCCGTACAGGATCGTGTTTTTCCGTTCGCCCTGGGACTTGGCCGGCAGCGGATACTGGTAGATGCTGCCGTATTTTGTCGTGCCGCGTTTCCAGTCGTGGGTCAGGTAATAGTCGGGGGAAGAGGCGGGGGCGCGGAGGACCGGGTAGTCGACCACCGTTCCGGGGATGGTGATCCACCCTTCCACGTCCGGGTTGATTGCCCGCAGCTGTGCGAAGGACAGCGTGCTCCGCTTGGCGGGAGAGGAAGAGCCCGGTTTCGACGAAGAGGAGGAAGAAGGGCCGCCGCGGTACAGGGAACGGGCCGAGTCGAGCGAGGCGTCCGCCTGCCGGGGCAGGATGACCAGGCGGAACAGAAGAATCCCCGCGCAGACGGCAAAAACGAAGGAAGAAACAATAAGCGCGCCGGAAACGAACCGTTTGGAAGCCGGCTTTCTCGGAAGGCGGGAAGTAAGGCGGGAGATCATTCCGGAGATACGGGAAAAAACGGGGAGAAAACGTGCGGGAATTTGCATGGATTCATCAGCCTTTTCTAAAAATAGGGGAACGCCGTGCCGCGGGAGAGAAGGCTCCCTTCTTCCTTTTTATCTTATCATGCAAACGGCCGAAACAGATTCCGGAAATTTTAAAACCCGGTTAAAAATCGATTGGACTTTTCGGGATTCCGGAAAAAGAGAGCGGAAAGAAACCGTTGGTTTCCGCGCCGCACAGAATCCCAGCGGGGCGATTCGGATTTTCGCCAAAATTAAGGCCCTTTTAATGGGATCGTAACGTAACCGGAAGCCTCCTACGGTACAATAGCGCTGTTGGCAAATGAAATTCAGGCGGTATTGCAGAACGAGGAGGTAAAAATTCATGTTTCTTGGCAAAAAAACGGCCCGGACCGCTCTGGCGGTTTTCTGCGCCCTTGCGGTCGCGGGCTGCGGCTTCGGTGCGCAGGGCACGAAAGCGTACGCCGCGTCAGCCGATGATCCGTATAACATCAATATCGGAATCGGCGGGAGCGAGACCGAGGTCCGGTTCTGCTGGCAGAGCGCCAGCTCCAAGACCGGGCAGCTTCAGATTGCGAAAACCGACGACGTAAAAAGCGGCGCGTTCCCGGCGGGCTCCACAAAATATGCGGCCCTCGAGAGAGTGACGGCGACCGAGGGATACCTGGACAATGCGGTTTCCACAAATACCGACCATCCGATCAGCTCCTTCAAGGCGGAGGACGGCACGACGGCGCTTACGGACGAGTACTCCAACAAAGTGACGGTCAGCCTTTCCGCCAACACGTCGTACACCTACCGCGTCGGCGACGGCACGACCTGGAGCAAGGACTATACGTTCCGGACAGGAAGCGCGGCGGACGGCTTCACGTTCGCGGCTTTCGGCGACCCCCAGATCGGTGCAAGCAAAAATGTTCCGCATGACACGGCCGGCTGGGCGGACACGCTCCGGAAGGTCACAGCCAAGTATCCTTCCGCCGACTTCCTGTTCTCCATGGGCGACCAGGTCAACGATTACGACCATGTTTATCAGCAGCAGACGGAATACAAAGGGTTCTTCAACCCGATCGCTTCGGCCGACTACCTGCAGACGCATATCCTGGCGGCCTTCACCGGAAACCACGATTTCCAGATGGGCAAATATTACAGTTACCACTACAACCAGCCGAACCTCTCCCCGCTGGGGCAGACCGTTACCAATAACGTGCCCGACCGCAACGGCGACTTCTGGTTCCGTTACGGCAACACTCTGTTCATGGTGCTCGAAGGAAACAACTTCTACGGCGTTTCCGCGCACGACCAGTTTATGAGCAAGGCGATCAGCGCCAACCCGGGCGTAAAGTGGAAGGTGACGGCGTTCCACCAGGCCCCTTACAGCGAGGCAAACCATGACGGCGCCACCAGTGCCGACGACGACGTCATGTTCATACGCCAGAACTGGACGAAGCTGATGGACAAATACGACGTCGACATCGTCCTCAACGGCCACGACCACTACTACACCCGTTCCTACCAGATGCTCGCAGGCTCCCCCGTCAGCACGGAGAAAACCCAGAAGGTAACGGACCCGAAGGGCACCGTGTACTTCACGCTTGACTCCGGCAGCGGCAGCAAATATTATACATACAACACAAGCCAGGACCACTCTTTCAGCGCATTCGGCTGGCAGAACAATGTCCCCACATACACCTATGCGAAGGTAACGGACAGCGCGTTCACCCTGACGACCTACGCGACGAATTCCGACACGCCGATTGATACCTACACCATCAGCAAGACGCAGGCTCCGGCCTCTTCGTCGAAGGGCGGCAGCGGAGGAACGGTTTCCAACCCGGCGTCCGGCACGCAGCCGGTTTCCACGACCCAGCCGGTCTCGACGGTTTCCAACCCGCCGACGGGCGACGACGACGGCAATACCCCGGTGGTCTTCATCATCGCCGCGGGCGCCCTTCTGATTGCCGCCTGCTGTGTCGCGGTGATTGTCCGGAGGAAGAAAGCCGGAAATTAACAGAATCCGCCCGGACGTGACAAAAGAATCCCAGACAACCTCATTTCACTGCGAAGTGCGATGAGGTTGTCTTTCTTCGAAAAACAGAGGAAGAGGAGAACACCGTGCCGCATCTGCAGATAAAAAATTTATGGAAGGCGGGAGCCGCGCTCCTGCTGCTCATCGCCTACATCGTCCTCGCGTACGGCCTGAGCCGCCACCAGGCCTATTACAATCCGTACCGCCTTTCCGGGCATGACACCATCTCGTTTGAGACGGCGAAGGTCGTTTCCGTCGATTCCGAGAACGTGAAGCACGATGAAAAACATCCCGAGCTTCTGGTCGGTTCGCAGAACGTGACCATTACCGTCCTGACGGGCGCCTACCGCGGAAAAAGCTACCGCATCACGAACAACCTGAATTACGATGTGAACTATTACCTGAAAGCCGGGCAGACCGCCGTCGTGTCGGTCAGCGCCACGGGGGACGGAAAAACCGTCAACATCAACGTCAACACGCCGAACCGGACCCCCTACCTGTACCTGATGGCGGCGCTCTTTGTCCTGCTGCTCTGCCTGGTCGGCGGGAAAAAAGGCTTCCGGTCCGTCCTCGCGATCGGCTTTACCGTGACCAGCGTGATCTTTGTTTTTGTTCCCCTGCTGTACCGGGGGGTCCCCCCGGAGGCAGCCGTTCTCATCTTTTCCGCCGTCACGTCCTGCGTGACGCTTCTGCTGGTCGGCGGCTTCGAGTGGAAGAGCCTGATTGCGGTTCTCGGGACGTTCGGCGGGGTCCTGCTTTCGGCCGGCATCGAGCTGGTTTTCACCTCGCTGACGGGCACTTCGGGCTATACGTTTTCCGATACGGAGTCGCTGCTGGCGATCTCTTCCCACAGCGGCCTGCGGGTCGGGGGCCTGTTTTTCGCCGCCGTGCTCGTCGCGTCGCTCGGGGCGGTGATGGACGTCGCCATCTCCGTGTCTTCGTCGGTCAACGAGGTGTACCGGGGAAACCCGGACGCCGGGCGGAAGGCCCTCTTCGCTTCCGGAATGAATGTGGGACGGGACATGCTGGGGACCATGGCCAACACACTGATCCTGGCGTTCACCGGTTCCTCCCTGGTGGGGCTGATCCAGATCTACACGTACAACATGCCGTATAACCAGGTGATGAATTCCAACCAGATCGCCACGGAAATCATCCAGGCGCTGACTGGCAGCTTTGCCGTTGTCGTGACGGTGCCGACGGTTTCCTTCCTTTCCGCGAAGCTGCTGCCGCTGCTTGCGGAGAAAAAGCTCCGCTTCCGCCGGCCGCAGTGACGTGAAACGTTTCCCGCGGCATTCCGTCGGGTCTATTTTGTCCATCCCGCTCCGGGGCGCGGGATGGATTTCTTTTGTTTCAATATTTTAGATACATGTATTAAAAATATTGAATGAATATTTTAAAAAAATAATACAGATTAAAAAACAAAAATCCGGACCGTGCAACTGTGCTGTTTTCCGAATATTTGTATTATTATATAAAATTTTTAAAAATATCGATTGAAAACGATACGATTCCGTGTTATAATGCAATCGATGTATGGACACGTTGATTCCATGATACGGACAGAAAAGACACGAGCAGAATGACAAATCCGCTCAAAAACAGGGAATCAAGTCCATACATGTTTGCAAACACAGCCGGACAGGAGCTGCCCGGACCGGGAGGCGGAGGGAAGCCCCGAAACGGGGCGGCGAAAATGACAAATTGTGAAAGAATGGAGATTGCAGCGATGGGAAAAACCGTACGGATCGAAGAAAACGGGCTCAATCTGGTCTTTGAGCTGGAAAAGGGAAAACGCGCGCGGTTCCTCTATTTCTCCCCGGTTCCCTACCGCGGGGGCGCGGTGCCGGAAAGCCTGAAAAACGGGTTTAAGCTGGTGGACCTTGCGGAATCCGGCATGGACAACACCGACCACCACGGCATGAAGCATACCGGCACGGTGCCGGGGGCCCTGCTCCGCTACCGATCCATGAAGGACACGCGCAACGCGTTGGGCCGGAAGCTGGAGATCACGCAGGAGACGGACGGCCTTTTCGTCACGAGCCATATCCAGTTCTACGACGGGGTGCGGGCCGTCCGCTCCTGGACGGAGCTGGAAAACAAGGGAACCCGCACCCGCGAGCTGGAGTATGTCACCTCGTTCGCCTACTACGGCGCTTCGCTGCCGGGCTCCAAGCCGTGGGAGGAAAAAATGCTGGTCCGGAAAGCGCACAACTCCTGGTATGACGAAGCGCGCTGGCAGGCTTACACCCTGCCGCAGATGGGGCTGAATCCCATCGACATGATGGCGTCCACCAAACGGATTTACGCCTATAATGCGGGCACCTGGTCCTCCGAAGAGTATCTGCCGATGGGCAGCCTGGAAAATACGGACGCCGGCGTCTGCTACCTGTGGCAGATTGAGAACAACGGCTCCTGGTACTGGGAGGTCGGGGACAGCGCGGGCGATTTCCTGCCCGACCCGGAAACGCGCGACATGGTCATCACCACGGAGGGCACGGCGCGGGCGGAAATCTATTTCCAGCTCTGCGGCCCGACCGAGCAGGAATGCCAGTGGCACAAATCCCTCAAACCCGGCGAACGCTTCGTCACGGTCCCCGTCGCCGTGTCGGCGGTCCGCGGCTCGTTTGAAACCTCGGCGGACGAGATGATCCGGTACCGCCGCCGCATCCGCCGCAAAAACGAGGACAACGAAAAGCTGGGCGTTATTTTCAACGATTACATGAACTGCCTTTTCGGCGATTCCACCACGGAAAAGCTCATCCCGCTGATCGACGCGGCGGCCGAAGCGGGGTGCGAGTACTTCTGCATCGACTGCGGCTGGTACACGGACGAAAACTGGTGGGGCAGGGTCGGCGAATGGAAGCCGTCCGAAAAGCGGTACCCCGGCGGCATCGAGATCCCGATCCGCTACATCCGCTCCAAAGGCATGATCCCCGGCCTCTGGCTGGAGATCGAGGTGATGGGGCGCGACGCCCCCCTGGCGAAGAAGCTGCCGAAGGACTGGTTCTTTGTGCGCCACGGCAGGCCCGTGAGCGACACCGGTCGCTACCAGCTCGATTTCCGCAATCCGGAAGTGCGCGCCTACGCCACAAAGACCGTGGACCGCATGGTGCGGGAATACGGGGTGGGCTACATCAAGATGGATTACAACATCAACGGCGGCGTCGGCACGGAGCTTCACGCGGACAGCTTCGGCGACGGCCTGCTGGAACACGACCGCGCCTACCTGAAATGGCTGGACGGCATCTTCGCCAAGTACCCCGGTCTGGTCATTGAAAACTGCGGCTCCGGCGGGATGCGGATGGATTACGCCATGCTCAGCCGGCACAGCATCCAGTCCTCGAGCGATCAGACGGATTACATGAAAAACGCCGCCATCGCGGTTTCCAGCCCGGTCGGGGTCAACCCCGAGCAGTGCGCCATCTGGTCGTATCCCCTCAGGACGGGGGACCGGGAAGAGGTCGTGGTCAACATGGTCAACGCCATGCTGCTGCGCATCCATCAGAGCGGGCACCTCGCGGAGCTCAGCCCGGAGCGGTTCCATCTGGTAAAAGAGGGGATCGCCTGCTACAAATCCATCCGCGCGGACATCAAAGACAGCCTGCCGTTCTGGCCCCTCGGCCTTCCGAGCTTCTACGAGGACTGGCTGGCGCTCGGCCTCGGCTGCGGCAGAAAGCTGTACCTCGCGGTATGGCGCGTCCGCGGCGGGGAAACGGCCGAAATCCCGCTGCCCCAGGTGAAAGGGAAAAAGGCGGAGGTCAGGGTCCTGTACCCTTCCTTTGAAACGGAGACCCCGGTGCTCGACACCGCGAAAGGGACGCTCCGGGTGCATCGGAAAGCGGCGAAGACCGCGCGCCTCTATGAGATTGATCTTTCCGAAGAGCCGTAAATATTTGCGGAAACGGAGGCTTTCCCGCCCGCGGGCCGGGAAATCTTGAATTGCGGCCGGTTTTCCACTATAATAGACCTGTTTGAAAAAAGGTTTGAATGGGACGTGCGTATGGCGTACAAGTATTTGCGGCTGAAGGAAGACATCAAAAGCCGGATCCTTTCCGGGCAGCTGAAAAACGGGGAAAAAATCGGCAGCGAGGCGGAACTTTCCCGGCAGTATCACGTGAGCAGGCAGACCGTCCGGGGCGCGCTGGCGGAGCTTGTGCGGGAGGGCCTGCTCTACACGGTGCAGGCAAAAGGGTCGTTCGTCTGCAGCGAGCCCGGGCGGAAAACAAAAACCGGGCTTCTCGGCTTTGGCACCGAGCTCTTCAAGCGGTACAACATTTTTCCGAATATCATTACGGGCATCAACGAGGTCGTTTCCACCCAGGAGTACAACATCCTGATCTGCGAGGACCAGAACACGCTCGCGGGCGAACGGAAATGCCTGGAGAATTTCCTCGAAAAAAATGTGGACGGCCTGATCATCGAGCCGTGCAAAAGCATGCTGCCCTGCGTCAACCTCGACCTGTACAGCGAATTTCTCCGCAGAAAAATACCCATCGTATTTTTTGACGGATGCCACCCCGAGGTCGGCGCGTCCTGCGTCCTTGCCGACGACGAGGAAGGGGGGTACCAGGCGGCGAAGTGCCTGCTGGGAAACGGGCACCGCGACATCTGCGCCTTCCTCAAGTTTGACGACATGCAGGGGTACCGTCGCCTGAAAGGGGCCGCGCGCGCGTTCCGTGAGGCGGGCGTCCCGGTCCGGGAAGACCGGATCGTTTGGTTTTCCACGGAAGATTACGACTATTTCTGGGACACGGAAGGGAAAGACCGCCGCTTCGACCCGGCAATTTTAAATTTCGCGGAGACCTGCACCGCCATGATCGCCTACAACGATCTGGTCGCCGCGAAGGCCCTGCGGCTTTTCCGCCGGCAGGGCATCCGGGTTCCGCAGGATTTTTCCCTGGTGAGCTTTGACGATACCGACCTGACCAAACCGTTCGGGGTGGGCGTCACTTCCGTCCCCCACCCCAGCTACCGGATGGGACGGACCGTCGGGGAGTTTATGGTGAAGATGCTGAAGGATCCGGAAAAGAAATTTCAGAGCGTTCTCCCGTGCGAAATCATCCTGCGGGATTCCGTCAGAAAAATCCGCTGACTTCCCGCGCGGCGGGCAGAAAAAATGCGTCCGGGCAATTTTGCCCCGGGCGCATTTTCCGTTTTTCCCCTTCCCGGGCGGAAGCTCCGGCAATTGAACTTCCCGGAATTTTGTAGTAAGATTCAGAAAAAGAAGTTTTGACGGGGATGGTTGTGAATGGACGGGTTGTGTAAGGTGCTGATTGTGGAGGATGAGTACATTACGCGGCAGGGTATCCGCAATATGATCGACTGGAACGCGGCGGGCTTCGAGATCGTTGGGGAAGCCTGCAACGGGAAGGACGCCCTTGCCATGGTGGAAAAGCTCCGGCCGCACATTGTGCTGACCGATGTCGTCATGCCGGTCGTGGACGGCATCGAGCTGGAAAAAGCGCTGCGGGCGAAACACCCGGAGATTCCGGTCGTGGTGCTCAGCAGCTACAGCGATTTCGATTATGTCCGGGATTCGTTCCAGAGCGGCGCGTCCGACTATATCCTGAAGCCGACGCTGAGCCCGGACAATCTTCTGAAAAGCATGAAGCAGGCCGCGTCCCGGATCCCGGGCCTGACGCTGCGCGGCCGGCGGAACCGGTCGCTGGCCGGGGCCGTGGAAAAGCTTCTCACCGGCTTTGCCGGAGAGGGGACCCGGAAGCAGCTTGCCGGGGCCTTTCGGGAGGACGGTTTCCTTCTGGTCGGGACGGACCTTTCCCGCTTGTTCGGGCGGGACGCCGAAGCGGCGGAGAGGCAGAAAGCGCTTCTGGCCCGGGCGGCGGAGCAGGAGCTTTCCGGTTTTTCCTGCGAGCACCTGGTCGTCAACGAATCCGTCCTGCTTCTGGTCGTCAATTTCCGGCTGTCGGAAAAGGAAAGCCTCTGCGGTGCGCTCCGGCGGGCGGCGGAAAAAATCGCGGAGCAGGAGCCGCGCACCTTTTACGTTGCCAGCCCGGTTTTTTCGGACATCTCCAGGATGAAAGAAATTTACGGCGGGCCGTTTCTCAGGAATCTGGACCAGTTTTTCTACTATAAAAACAGGCATTTCATGGCGGCGGAAGAATTCCGGAAGCCGGAGCGGCAGGCCCGGTTCAACCTGCTGGAATACACGAGGCTGCTCGACGCCCTGCAGGTCGAAAAGGCGCTGGACCTGCTGGAAGGTTACATGCGCCGGGCCCTTTCCGCGCGGTGGCCCGGCGAAATGGAGCTGAAGACGCTCGTTCAGGACGCCTGGTACCAGCTGCTCTCCGTTCTGGAAGACCAGGGGCTGAATGCGGACAGCCTTTCCTATTTGAAGCGGGAGTGCCTGCTGAAACTCTATTCGTGCTCCTACGCGGATGAATTCGCCCGGGTCTTTTCCGTCCTTCAGGCGGATTTCCGCACGATCGTCGGCAAATACAAGGTTGGCGGGAACGGCGGCACCATGCGGGACATCCTGCGGTACATCGACGGCCATTACGGCGAGCCGCTTACGCTGACCAGCCTGGCCCGGCGGTTCAACTTCAACTATTCGTACCTTTCCGCCTACTTCCGCTCCCACCATTCGGAGGGGTTCAGCGAGTATTTGAACCGCGAGCGGATCCGCCACGCGATGGAGCTTCTGCGGCAGGGGACGCTTTCCGTTTCGGAGGTGTGCGGCGCGGTCGGCTACACGGACCAAAGCTACTTTGCCCGGGTTTTTAAAAAAGAGACCGGGAGCACTCCGCGCGACTACCGGAGAAGCTGCCGGAAAGCGGAGGGATAGACGATGTGTCTGAAAAAATGGCTCCGGGCCGTGCATCCGGGCCGCCTGGCGGTAAAAATCGCGTGCGTCGTTGTGCTGGGCGTGGTGATTGTCTCCGTTTTCACCCTGGGCACCGCTTCCAGCATGACGAAGGAAGGGTATGTGGAGACCATGAGCCGGTCGAACCAGCAGATTCTGACCATGGTCCAGGCAAAGATGGAAGCGGCGAACGACCAGATTACCGACGTGGAACTGACGATCAACAACAGCTGGTCTTTTTCCCAGTACCTGAAGTTCCGGCAGGAGAACCCCAGAGCCTTTGTGCTGGTTTACGACATGGCCAAGGAACTGGGAGCCGTCAAGCCCGCCACGTTTTACGACGTTGCGGCGGTCGGCGTCAACGGGCAGTGCTACGTTACCAACCAGACCAGCCTTTCGGTTCCGGTGGACGAGCTTCTGAGCAGCCGGGTCACGCAGGACGCGCGCTCGTCCCCCAACCGCATCCTGTACCGCTTTGTGCGGAAAGACATCACCCGGAATTCCCGGGAGGGCAGCTCCTTCGTCGCGCTGAAGGCCCTCACCTACCCCGGCACGCGGGATGTGTACGGCTACGCCTATGTCGTAATGAAGCAGAGCGATCTGCGGGCTTTTTTCGACAACCTGAGCAACAGCACGAACAACCTCACGCTTTTGGACGGGTCCGGCGACATTGTGTCGTCTATGGACCGTTCGGCCATCGGCCGGAAGGATGAAGAACTCGCGCGGGTCGTCCGGGATATGGACGCAAAAAACGAAACGAGCCGCTATGTCATCCTTCAGAACAAGCCGGTGCTCGTTCTGGCGCGCGCCATCCCCCGCTGGAACCTGTACGCCGTGAGCGTCTTCGACTACACGCGGGCGCTGAACGAACAGAACGGGAGCGCCTATATTCTGACGGTCTGCCTGATCGTCACGGCGGCGGTCCTGGCGATCCTGTTCTTTTTCATCAACCAGATCACGCGGCCGATCAACAAGCTGGTCCGCACGATGGAAAGCGTGACGAAGGACGGTCTGCCGGACCGCATCGGGGTGATCCGCGGCGGCTACGAGGTGCAGCGCCTTTCCAGCGCGTTCAGCATCATGATCGAGCACATCAACCGCGACGTGCACCGGCTGCTTTCCCTGGAGCAGGAAAAGCGCCGCATGGAGATCCATACGCTGCAGATGCAGATCAATCCCCATTTTATTTACAACACGCTGACGTCGATCAAATGGCTCATCTGGCAGGGCAGCGCGGAGAAGGCCGTGAAGGGGATCGACACGTTCACGCTGCTGCTGCGCAGCGCCATCAGCGACAGCCAGAAGTTCCATCCGGTCTCCGAGGAAGTGAAAAATCTGGAAAACTATATTTTCCTTCAGAAAATCCGCTTCGGGCAGCAGATTCAGACGAATATCTGCGTAAGCCCCGCCGCGGCCGGATGCCTGATCCCAAAGCTCCTCCTGCAGCCTTTTCTGGAAAACTCCTTTTTCCATGCCTTTGCCGACCGGCAGCAGGGGGTCGTTTCCCTGTTCATCGACTGCCACGGCGGCGGCCTGGTCTGCGAGCTGATCGACGACGGCGTGGGTATGCCGCAGGGCAAGGCGGACGCCCTGGTCGCCGCCCGCCCGGACGACGAATGCCGTTCCGTCGGCATCCCGAATGTGTCCGCGCGGATCCGCCTGCTGTTCGGGGAGAAATACGGCGTTAAGATTTTCAGCGAGCCGGGGCACGGGACCTCCGTCCGGGTGACGCTTCCCCTGATCCGCGAAGGCGGAAACACAACCTGAAAAAAGTCCCGGTATCTCAAAAAAGTTCCAAATTACCCGGCATCGGTTTGTACAATCTCCTAAAAATATTCTCAATAGTTCCGAAAAAAGTCCTATGCTTTTTGTCATAAATCATGATAACATGGAGATACAGTTTTGGAAACTGTGAAGAAACACCAAAAATTTTTAGGAGGGGTCCGTAATGAAAGGAAAACGCATCGCGGCGGCTTTTCTGAGTTTGGTCATGGCGGCCGGTCTGGCCGCCTGCGGCGGGGGCGGCGCCGGTTCGTCGGCGGGTTCGCAGGCCGCGCCGAATTCGCAGGCCGCGTCTTCTTCCGCGGGAAGCACCGCCAAAAAACTGACGATCTGGGCCTGGGACGACACGTTCAACGTGAAAGCGGCCAATGAGGCGAAGGCGGCTTATGCCAAAATCGACCCGGACGTTTCCGTAAACGTTGTGAGCATGGCGCAGAACGACATTGTGGCGAAGCTGAACACCGCTTTTGAGTCCGGCAACGTGGACGGCATGCCGAACATCGTCCTGATCGAGGATTACAGGATCCAGAATTACCTGAAATCCTACCCGGACGCGCTGAGCGATCTTTCCGACGTCACGAAGCCCGAAAAATTCATGGCCTACAAGCTGAAAACCATGACGCAGGACGGCAAAGTCTACGGCGTCCCCTTCGACAGCGGCGTCGCCTGCGTCTTTTACCGCACCGACCTGATTCAGAAAGCCGGTTACAAAGACGCCGACATGCAGGACCTGACCTGGGATAAGTTCATCGAGATCGGCAAGGCCGTCAAGGCAAAAACCGGCAAGGCGATGCTTTCCGTCGACCCGAGCGACCTCGGGCTGATCCGCATGATGATGCAGTCCGCCGGCAAATGGTATGTGGACGCTTCCGGCAAAGCGGATATCGCCGGCAACGCCGCCCTGAAAGAAGCCCTTACCATTTACAAAAAGATGCAGACGGAAGGTATTACGGTCACCGCCTCCGGCTGGGATGCCGGCGTGGCCGCCGTAAACGGGGCCAAGGTGGCGACGGCCGTGAACGGCTGCTGGTACGCGTCCAGCATCAAGAAAGCCTCCGACCAGTCCGGAAAATGGGCCGTCGCGTCGTTCCCGAAAATGACGAACGTTGCCAATTCCGTCAACGCCACAAACTGCGGCGGCGCCAGCTGGTATGTGATCGACAAGGTCCCCGGGAAGGATACGGCGAAGGATTTCCTGAGCAAGACCTTCGCGTCCGACACGGCGCTTCTCGACAGCCTGTGCAAGGACATCAGCCTGGTAAGCACGTACCAGGACGCGGTTTCCGGCCAGAACGTCGGCGCGCCGGACGCTTTCTTCAGCAACCAGCCGATCTACAAAAACTGGATTGAATGGACCAAGAAGATTCCGGCCGTCAACTACGGCACTTCCACCTACGATATCGAGAGCAAGATGACGGAAGCGGTTCAGAGCATCGTCAAAGGCGCGTCCGTCGACGACACCCTGAAGAATACGCAGACCGAAGTGGAAGGAATCCTTTCCGCCGCCGGCTGACGGGCGGAAAAAACGCACAGCAGCCGGGCAGCCATTGCCGTTCCGCGGCGATGGCCGCTTTTTTATAAGGGGGTTTTCCGTGTGAATCAAACTGCGGTTGCAGAAAAAGAAAAGCGTCCGGTTCCCCGGGCGGGGGAAGGGCCGGGCGGAACCGGACGCCATACCCTGGGGACCAGGCTGAACCGCTGGGGCTGGGCCTTTGCCCTGCTGAGCATCGTCCTCATCAGCATTTTTGTCTTTGCCCCGATGGTCGGCGCCCTGGTCATGTCGTTCCAGACCGGCAAGGGAGTCAACGCCCATTTCGGCGGCCTGACGAATTACGCCCGGCTCTTTTCGGACCGGACGGTGGCCACCGCCCTGAGCAACACCCTCATCTATCTGGTCGTCCAGGTGCCGATCATGCTGATCCTGGCCCTGATCCTTTCCGTGATCCTCAACGACCGGAATCTGAAGGGGCGCACCTTCTTCCGCGTCGCCATTTTCCTGCCGTGCATCACCTCGCTCGTTTCCTATTCGCTGATTATGAAGAACATTTTTTCCAACGACGGCATCTTCAACCAGATGCTGATTCATACCGGCCTGCCCCCCATCCTCTGGACGACGGACGCGTTCTGGGCGCGGATCCTCATCATTATCGCCATCACCTGGCGCTGGACGGGGTACAACATGATCTTTTACCTTTCCGGCATGCAGGGCATTGAGCCAAGCATTTACGAGGCCGCCGAGATCGACGGGGCGAATGCCGTGACGAAATTCACCCGCATCACGGTGCCCCTGCTCAAGCCGGTCATCCTGTTTACGACCATCACGTCGACCATCGGCACCCTTCAGCTTTTCGACGAGGTGCAGAACATCACGCAGGGCGGGCCGGCGAACGGGACCGTCACCATCTCGCAGTACATCTACAACCTCTGCTTCAAGTACACGCCGAACTTCGGGTATGCATGCGCGGTGGCGTTCATTGTCGTCGTCCTGATCCTGCTGCTTTCCATGGTCCAGATGAAGGTAGGGGGGAAAGAAAACCAATGAAGAAAAAAACGCTGACCGCTCTGAAATATCTTTTCCTGATTGTTGCGTCCGTTCTCTCGATTTTCCCGTTTTTCTGGATGATTATCTCGGCCACGAACAGCGCGCGGGAAGTGAATGCGGGCAAGCTGACGTTCGGGGCGCATCTGCTGGATAATCTCGCGAATCTGTTCCACAGCGACCTCGCCTTCGGCGCCTCGCTTGCCAATTCCGTGTGGATCGCCGTGATTACCACGGTTCTGGCGCTGCTGATTTCTTCCGTCGCCGGGTACGGGTTCGAGATTTTCCGCAGCAGGGCGCGCGACCGCGTCTTCAACATCCTGCTGCTTTCCATGATGGTTCCGTTCTGCGCGCTGATGATCCCGCTGTACCGCATGTTCAGCGCGGCCGGCAAGGCGGGGTTTGCGGGTGTCGGGCTGAACACCATGTTTTCGGTCATCGTGCCTTACATCTGCACGGCGTTCCTGATCTTTTTCTTCCGGCAGAACACCAAGAGCTTCCCGAAAGATATTCTGGAAGCCGCTCGGATCGACGGGCTGAACGAGCCGGGAATCTTCTTCCACATGTATGTGCCCGTCATGCGGTCGACGTATGCGGCGGGCGCCATTGTCACCTTCATGACCAGCTGGAACAATTACCTCTGGCCGCTGGTTGCCCTGCAGGAGCCGCGGAAGCGCACCGTTCCGCTGATCCTGTCCGCGATGGGTTCCTCCTACACGCCGGATTACGGGATGATTATGGCCGGAATCGTGCTGGCGACCCTGCCGACGGGGCTGATCTTCTTCTTTATGCAGAAGCAGTTCGTCGCGGGCATCGTCGGTTCCGTCAAGTGACCGCCGGGAAAGGGCGGCCCGGCACAAAAAAGCGGACCGTTCCCGGATTTCCGGGGGCGGTCCGTCTTTCGCGCCATGCGGTCAGCGGTAGGATTCTTCCAGAATAGCAAGGCTGTCCGCTTCGGAAAGCGGGGCGGGGTCGACGCCGAACAGCCCGCCCATGGTTTCCCGCGCGTTCTTCGCGTATTTGGGAAGGTCGGCTTTGTCGATGCCGTAGTCGCTCATTTTCAGGGCGGCCACGCCGCAGGCCTTCTGCAGGGCGGAGAGCGCGTCCACAAAATCCGCCGCCTGCGACGCGTCCGCTTTGCCGAGCGCCTTCGCCATGTCGACCATGCGCCCGTCGCAGGCGCGCGTTTCGGCAAAATGGGTGTAGTAGGCTTTGCTGATCATAATCAGCCCCGCGCCGTGCGGCAGGTTGTGGTGGTACGCGCTGAGGGCGTGCTCCAGGCTGTGCTCCGAGGTGCAGGATGAAAGGGATTCCACCATGCCGGAAAGCGTGTTGGCCAGCGCCATGCCTTCCCTCGCCTTTTCGTCGGAGCCGTTTTTCACGGCGGCGGCAAGGCTTTTTCCGACCAACTCGATGGCCTTGAGCGCGTACAGGTCGCTGAACGTGTTCGCCGTTTTCGCGAGGTATCCTTCCGTGCTGTGGAACAGCGCGTCGAAGCCCTGGAACGCGGTGAGGTGCGGCGGCACGGTGAGCATCAGGTCCGGGTCGACGACCGAAAGGACGGGGAACGTCTTTTCATATCCGAAGCCGATTTTTTCGTTGGTTTCCTCTTTCGTCGTCACCGTCCAGGGGTCGGCTTCCGTGCCGGTGCCCGCCGTGGTCGTAATCGCGACGATGGGCAGGGGGTCGTTCGGGACGGCCCTGCCTTTTCCGGTGCCGCCGGAAACGTAGTCCCAGTAGTCGCCTTCGTTCGCCGCCATGACGGCGATCGCCTTGGCCGAGTCGATGCTGCTGCCGCCGCCGAGGCCCACGACGAAATCGCAGCCCTCTTTTTTCGCGAAGGCCGCGCCTTCCATCACGTGCGATTTTACGGGGTTGGGGAGAATTTTGTCAAAAACCGCGTAGGCCGCTCCCGCTTTTTCCAGCTCTTTTTCGGTCCGCGCCAGGTAGCCGTTCCGGCGGACGGACTGCCCCGAAGAAATGACGATCAGGGCCTTTTTGCCGGGCAGCTTCTGCGTGTGCAGATTTCCGAGCTGCCCTTTGCCGAACAGGATCTTTGTGGGAATAAAGTAGTTCATGCCGACACCTCCAAAAATAGATTCTTTTTTAATTATAATACTTCGAGTACGCGCAAAGTCAATCCCGTTCCGCAATCCAGCGCGGGGCAAAGAAAGAATCCCTTGACTTTGCGCGCGCATCCGTCTAAATTAAGTATAGACGCGGCGGAAGTCCCGGGAAAACTGCCGGAATTCCGCCGCCAGAATTTTAACAGGCGAGGTGGAGCGCATGGGATACACAATCGCGCAGGCGGCGGAAAAGACGGGCCTGTCGGAGCACACCCTGCGGTATTATGAACGGGAGGGGCTTCTGCCTTTCGTGAAACGGACGCCGGGGGGAATCCGCTCGTTTCAGGACAGCGACTTCGAATGGCTGGCGCTGATCTGCTGCCTGAAAAAGACCGGGATGCAGATCAAGGAGATCAAGCAGTTCGTGGACTGGTGCAAAGAAGGAGATTCCACCCTGGAAAAGCGCAGGGAAATGCTGGTGGGGCACCGGGAGGCCGTAGTGCGGCGAATTGCCGATCTCCGGAAATGCCTGGATAATATCGACTGCAAAATCCGCTGCTATACCTCCGCGTGCGAAGCGGGCACCGGCGCGCCGTATCTCTGCACCAAGAAAGGGTGAGGTTTTCCGCCGGATGGAAGAAAAAACGCGCAGGGTGGAGTACTTTTTTACAGGAAGGATAAAATAACCCTGATTATAACAAAAACGGCGGTAGGAAAGGGTTGCTATGGAACAGTTGAAAAGAATCCCGTCGCATATCGGCGTTATTCCGGACGGCAACCGAAGGTGGGCGGTCCGGAACGGATACAAAAAGCAGGACGGCTACGCGTTCGGAATTGAACCCGGCTTTCAGCTGTATGAGCTGATGCTGGAGTACGGGATTCGGGAAGCCACGTTTTACGGGTTCACGAAGGACAACAACAAGCGTGCAGCGGAACAGCGCGAGGCGTTCACCGCGGCATGCGTGGAAGCCGTGAAGCGCCTGAGCGGCAGGGACGCGAACCTGCTGGTCGTCGGCAACACGGAGTCCCCCGCGTTTCCGGTGGAGCTGAAAGCGTACGCGAACCACCGGGTCGGATTCGGCAGGGGCAGGATCAACCTGAATTTTCTGGTCAATTACGATTGGAAATGGGATTTGAACGGGCTGAAAGAGAACGGGCGGCTCAAATCGGCGGAGATTCCCCGCGTGGACCTGCTCATCCGGTGGGGCGGCCGGCGCCGCCTGAGCGGATTTCTTCCCGCCCAGTCGGTTTATGCCGACTTCTATATTATTCACGACTACTGGCCGGATTTTCAGCCTTCGCAGTTTCTCGACGCCCTTCGGTGGTATCAGGACTGCGACGTCACCCTGGGCGGTTGACTTTTCTTCTCGCAAAGAAAAGTCAGCGTCAAAAGAAACGGCGCTAAGCGCTTTGAAAACATGAAGCGAGTCGGAATGCTCTTTCCGGGGGCTTTTTTTCACTCTGTCCCGCCATACAAAGGTAAAAATTTGTACGCGAGAGAAACGGCGGGCCAAAGGACGCTTTGCATCGTCGCGTCCTTGACAAACGGGGCAAAAAATCGGATAATGAGAAGAACGCGGACGGACCGGGAAAACAGCGGCCCGGCGGGCCGTCCGGCAGGGATAGAAAGATCAAGAAAAGGCGGATTTTGATATGAAAAGATTCTGGATGATTTTCCTGGCGGCTGCGGTTCTGCTGTCGCTTTCCGCGTGCGGCGTGGGAGACGTGGGAGGCGCGTCGTCGCAGTCCGCGTCTTCGGCGGCGTCCTCGCAGGCGCCGTCCGCGCTGTCCCAGAAAGTGAAAGAGGACAGCGTGCCGGACAGTCTCTCCGGGTTGCAGAAATACCTGCAGGGGAACGCTTCCGTGACGGGCACCGCGGAAAAAATGCGCGCGGACATCATCGGCGCGGTCAGCGGCGTGCGGTATCAGTACAGTTACGGCGGCGGAAAGAACAACGTGACCCTCGAGCTCTACGAATACGACCCGTCGAAGCTGAACGCGGCCGCGCAGAAAGTGCTTTCCCAGGTCAGGGCGAACGGCGGGTTTACCCTTCTGGGGCAGAAGATCGGCGCCGTTCTTTCCGACAATGAAAAGTATCTGATGATCTATAAGAATTCCGCAACCGACAGCGGAAACAAGGCCTATACGGATCAGATTGCAAAGCTGTTCCGGGGATTCAAAAAATAACCGGGTTCCGGCGGATCGGTCGGTTTGCGGCGAAAAGAAGAGAAAAGGGAGCGGGAATTTTCCCGCTCCCGATTGTTTTACCGAGGTGTTATTTTACAGATTGGATAAAATCAGCTGCAGAACCGGTGGCTCCCGATGACGGTAATCAGAGGACGCGACCAGATCCACTGGTTGGTGGTCTTGGCCGGGTTGTAGTAATAGATCGCTCCGCCGGACGGGTCCCACCCGTTCATGGCGTCCCGCGCGGCACGGTAGGCGGAGTCCTGGACCGGCGCGTTGATGCCCCCGTCGTCCAGGCAGGAGAAGGCGCCCGGCTGGTAAATGACCCCCGCGAGCGTGTTCGGGAACGAAGGGTGGTCGATCCGGTTCAGGATCACGGCGCCGACCGCCACCTGCCCGGTGTACGGTTCCCCGCGGGCTTCCGCGGAAATGACCCGGGCAAGCAAATTGACGTCGCTCGCGCTGAAGCCGCCCGCTCCGCCGCCTCCCCCCGAGGGCAGGCCGATCTTCGCGAGCGTGGCCGGCCCCGCGACGCCGTCCGGCGTCAGGCCGTTTTTCCGCTGGAACGTGACGACCGCGCTTTTTGTTCCGGAACCGTAAATTCCGTCCACCGCACCATTATAATAACCCCATTGTTTCAGCCTCGTTTGGATCTGCCGGACTTCCGTCCCGGTGGACCCGACTTTGGAAAGGGTTTCTACTGAGCTTCCCGTCTTGATAACGACGGCAATGACCAGAAGGTTTAAAAGAAGGATCACGAAAATCCGCCAGATGTATTTCTGCTTGGTGCTCACATGGATCAGCTCCTTTTTCAAAATTTTCCCCCCGCATGCGCAGATTATCCGTTTGATGCGAAAAAGGCGGAAAACAGGGCAATTGTTTTCGATTTCAGCAAATTTTACAAAAAGATTAAAAAAGGGGTTGACAACAGAGAAATGGTTTGGTATTATAGTGAAGCGCCTTACA
>ENA-UOOI01000367-UOOI01000367.1-fermentation-metagenome-genome-assembly--contig:-NODE-367-length-58903-cov-73.293196_pt1 | contig 58903 bp, 58 predicted proteins | sample MGYA00245779_ERZ724027 | MGnify/ENA primary metagenome ERZ724027 (study PRJEB28704, sample SAMN03018318) | fermentation metagenome | biome: anthropogenic terrestrial biome; feature: soil; material...
AATTCGGTCGGATCCTCTGAGATCAATTATCAGGTATATGCTGGAGCACTACCGGGGATCCCCACAACCTCCCGGGTTCTTCGTCCTCCCCCTGGATTGCCGGCGTCACCGTTTCCCGGGGCCTCGTAGTCCGGCTTTCTGCCGCCCCTCCTGTCAAAAGGTTTATCATCCGGGATGAGTATCCACTCCGCGTGACCGCTGAGCACAGAATACAGGCACCGCTGCCTGTCGGGGATGCATACATAACGGATGAGGCCCGGTCTGCCGTCATCGAGCGGCAGTGGCACCGGTGCGCCGGGTGCAACGCCCCGCTCACTGCCGGCTCCACGCACTTCGATCTCCGGAAGCCGATTATCTGCGGCGGTGCCCCTGTCGCCGGGAACCTTGAGGCCCTCTGCCCTTTCTGCCACCGGAACTTCATGCGCCGGATCCGGGGGCGGATCGCAGGCTCTGCCAGCCATAGAAATAAGTAGTGCCCGGGACCTACCGGCGGTCATGCTCTGCAGACGGAGTGTAGCACCACGGAGAGATGAGTGGCGATCGACGGTTATGAGGGCGGCGAGCGATGCGGCGGAGAGGTTCACGCTGCCCGCGCCGCCCCTTCCCCGGGGCTGGCGCTCCGGTGCGATGCGGATGCTTGATGCCGCCGTCACTCCCGGGACGATACCCAACGTTGCGGTCACGCTCGCGGTGACGATGCTCGTCATCCCCCGGATACCGAATAAGGTTCTTGCGGCGGCTGCCGGGTTCGCCGCCGGCTCGATCCTCGGGGGCAACCCGCGACCTTACGGCCTCCGGCCCTTTCTCCTCGCCGGTGACACAGCGCCTCTTCGCGCCGGGACGAGACACCTCCACGCATTCCCGATGAGGTCCTCCCTCCCGGCCGCACGGAGCCCCTCACAGACGAGGGCGTAGTTCTCCGGGTCCCGGTAGTGCATGAGGGCACGCTGGACCCGTTTCTCCCGGCCTTTCGGGACGTAGACCTCCTTGAGGGTGAAGGGGTCGAGCCCCGTGTGGTAAATGGTCGTTGAGATACTCATCGGCGTCGGCGTGAAGTCCTGAACCTGTTCGGTGTAGAGATCGGTGTCCCGGACGTACTCGGCGAGTTCGACCATATCAGTGATCCGGCACCCGGGATGGCCGGACATGAAGTAGGGGACGAGGTACTGCCGCTTCTTCTTTCCTTCCTGGAGGACCTCGAACCGCTCCCTGAATGCGTCGAAGATCTCGCGGGGGGGTTTTCCCATGCAGGCAGAGACCCGCGGCGAGACATGCTCGGGGGCGACCTTGAGGTGCCCGGAGACGTGGTCTTCGCAGACGCGGGCGAGGTATTCCCGGTCCTCCGGGGGGATCAGGTCGTAGCGGATGCCCGACGCGATGAAGACACGTTTCACCCCCGGTATCTCCTGAAGGCGCCGGAGCAGGCGGAGTTGCTCGGCGTGGCTGCGGTCGAGTGTGGGGCAGTCGATACAGCGGCGGTCGGGGCAGGTGCCCGCGGTCTCCCACCGGCCGCAGTGGATGGCGTACATGTTTGCCGTCGGCCCGCCGACATCCTGGACGACGCCCGTAAACTCCGGCATCGCTGCCATCCGCTCCACCTCCCGGACGATCGAGTCGACGCTCCGGCTCTGGATGATCCTCCCCTGGTGGTGGGTGAGGGCGCAGAACGAGCAGGAGCCAAAACACCCCCTATGGCTGACGACCGAGAACCTGACCGGTTCGAGGGCCGGGATGGGTTCGGTGTAGGAGGGGTGGGCCCTCCGCGCGTAGGGGAGTTCGTAAATGTGGTCGAGTTCCGGGCCGGAGAGCGGCATCGCCGGCGGGTTCTGGATAATTACTGTCTTTGGGTGCGGCTGGGCCACGGGGCGGCCCCGCAGTGGGTCCTGCTCCCGGTAGTGCTGTGCGAATGCCCTGGCGTAGGCGTAGCGGTCCTCCTTCACCTCCGCATAACCGGGAAGCACCACGTAGCCGGCGTGGTCCATGCTTCGCCAGGTCTTCAGGTCGAGCCGATGGGCGGTGCCGGGGATATCGGTGAGGGACCCGGCTGCTTCACCGGCAGCAAGCCGGTCCGCGATCGTGATCACCTGCCGCTCGCCCATGCCGAAGACGAGGAGGTCGGCCGGGGCGTCGGCGAGGATGGATTGCCGGACCAAGTCTGACCAGTAGTCGTAGTGGGCGAAGCGGCGGAGGCTCGCCTCGATCCCGCCGATGACGACCGGTGTTGCCGGGAAGAGAGCGTGGACCCGGTCGGTGTAGACGAGGGTTGCCCGGTCGGGCCGGAGAAGCTGGCCCCCGGGCGAGTAGACGTCCGAACTCCGGCGCTTCAGGTTCGGCGTAAAGGCGTTCACCAGTGAGTCGACGTTCCCGGCCGAGACCGAGAAGAAGAGCCGGGGCGTGCCCAGGCGCCGGAAGTCGGCGTCGTCTCGCCAGTTGGGCTGGGCGATGACACCGACCGAATACCCGGCGTCCCAGAGAGTTCTGCCGAGCAGCGCGGTCCCGAAGGAGGGGTGGTCGACGTAGGCGTCGCCGGTGATCAGGACGATGTCGAACCGGTCGATGCCGAGACGCTCGGCCTCCGCAACCGTCATGGGGAGGAACTCAGGCTGGGCGATCATGGCAGTATCCGGTCGAAGACCGGCAGGTCGACGCCGGTCTTTTCATCCAGGGTCCGTTTTGCGGAGACGCCGACGAACTCCGTGATGATCGCCTCGACGACTATGTAGACTTCGGCCTTCTCCCGGAGGCACCCGGCGAGCGACCGTATTCCCTTCCCCGCCGCTGTGTGGATATGGATGGATGGCCCCTCCTCTCCCGGGTAGATCGTCGCAAACCCGAGGAGTTCCCAGCCCCCGAAGATCTCTTCGCCCCGTGGGGACGGCGGCACGGTCAGTTCCTTCGGGCCCGTCACGATCTTTGCCGACCTCGTGGCGCCGAGGAAGTGGATCATGCCGCTTGAGATGTTCATCGCCGTTACAAAACGCCGGATCTCCCTGATGAAATCCTCCCCGTCGTCGATCCTGACCGTAAAGACCCTGCCGACCTGTCCTTCCGAGTACTGCATGGACTTCCTCTCCTGATAGGTGGTGTCTTCTGGTATTATAGTGCTTGACCGGCCCCCCCCCTCCCGGTGCCTCTCCGGCTGCTCCCGGCGGCCGGTGCGGGCGGCACCGTTGGGCAGGGGTTTCATATACGCCGGCCTCGCAACGCTGTAGTGCTTGCCGGGGCCGGGTGAGCGATCGGAGAGGTGTGGCTGCGGTGGTCTGGATCAGGGAGATCGAGTATCTGCGGGGGTTTGCCGTCCTCGCCGTCATCGCCGTCCACATATCCATGAACTTCACCCGGATCCCCGTGGTGAATCCGCTTGCCCTCCTCGACGTCTTCATCTACATCACCGCCCACTTCGCTGTGCCGGTCTTCATCTTCATATCCGGGTGGGTGCTCGCGCTCCGGTATTCGGGCGCGTATTCGGTCCCGGCTTACTACCGGCGCCGGGCCCGGACGGTCCTCCCCCCGTACCTCTTCTTTTCCGCCCTCTACCTCTTAGTCGTCGTGGAGGGGGCGATAGGGCTTGCCGGCGTGCCCGCTCTCGACGCAGTGGCGGGCGCCCTCCTCATGGGGACCGCCGCCTACCACCTCTGGTTCTTTGTGGTGATCATCCAGCTCTACCTCCTCTACCCCCTGATCGCGAGAGGCTACGACCTCTTCGACCGGGCCGGTGCGGCGCTCTTTCTCCTCCTCGCCCTCCTCTTCTTCCAGGTCCTCTGGAACGTGGGCGCCCATGCCCTCGGGGCGTTTGCGGGCGTGGAGTGGTATATGGTGCTGATCCGCCTCTTCCCGTCGCACCTCTTCTACTTCGTGCTCGGGATCCACATCGCCCGGCATACCGACCGGTTCCGGTCGGCGCTCCGGTCCCTCTCCCCGGCAGGGGTCGTCGCCGCGGCCGGCGGGGGCGCCCTGCTCGTTGGGGGCATGTGGGCGGCGACCGTGTTCCTTTCGGGCGGGTTCTCCGGCGCAACGCTCGCCGTCTTCTGCGTCTACCGGATCCTCGAACCGCTCTATTATGTCCCGGTCATCGTCGCGCTCGTCCTCGTGGCCTGGCGGCTGGAGGAGGCCGGCGGCCGCCTTCCGGGGGCTTCCCGGTCTTTTGGGGAGCATTCGTTCGGGATTTACCTTATTCACCCCCTCGTCATCGCCGCCTGTGCGGCGGCCTGGGCCTCCCTCACCGGGTTTTCGTGGGCGGACTGGCTGACCTACCCGGTGATCTTCCTCGCGACGGCCGTGGTGAGTTACGGGGTGGTGCGGGTGGTATCGGGGATTCCGTACGCCGGGTACCTGGTGGGGGAGTCGCGGGTGCGGCGGGGGCCGGGGTAAGTATCAAGTGGTGCCGAGCCCAGGTGATGCGATGCCTCCACACTGCGATACACGGGACGGGCCGGTGGTGACGGCCGCGAAGCAGGCGCTTCAAGAACAAAACGTGAACTATGTCCTCGTCTGGGTGCCGAAAGGGGCGGAAGAAGAGGTGAGACGTGCATTCGATCGCACGCTCAAGGTGCGGGCGAACGGCAAAGAAGTGCAGGACCTTGCGGACGACTGGTTCTTTGAGACCGTCGTGCGACTGCACCGGGCCGGGGAAGGCGCCTCGTTTACCGGGTTGAGACCGGCGGGACTGGATGAAGGTCCCGTCATTTCCCGGGCAGAGAAGGCCATTGAGACCGGCAATCCTCACGAGGTGATCGGGTTTGTCCTCCGTACGGTTGAGGAGGATCTGGAGCACCGGTTCCGGGATGCCATGGCGAAGAAGCAGTACGGCGTCGATGATGTGGAAGCCGGGCGGGCTTACGTGCAGGCGTTCCTCAACTTCGTTGTTTACGCTCATCACCTCTACACGTCGGTGACGTTCGGTAGCGGTCACGGTCACCATGGGACTGGAAGGGAGTGGTCGTCCTAAAAAGGGGGCCCGGAGCCGGGGACCGGTGTATGCGGTACCGTGACATTCCCGCCCGGTCGCTCTACGAATGAGAGAGAGCCGGCAATCGAGTCAAGATGCACCGCGTTCTCCTGGTCCGGAGCAAGCGTCACGGGATCTTTGCCGCGGCACGCCCGGCGAGATCCTTCAGGAGTTCGTAATCCGGGGAAGGCCCGACGGTGATGAACTTCTCGTAGACGTCGCCTTTCGCAAATATAATGCAGTAACTGTCGTACGCCCCGTTCGCACTCGATCCCAGACCCGGTGCCCTGTAACTGATGCAGCGGTCGCCGATACCGGGGGCCGGCAGTTCATCGGCGTTTCGCGGCGGCACCAGCCCCCGGTAGAATGCCTCGTCGGACTGCACCATCATCGAAGCATTGCCCGGGGGGAAGATCATGATGAAGTGCTGGATCCGCCTGGATGTGGCGGAAGACGGTTTCTCTTCGGCATACGTCGCCGTATACTCCTTCAGGCAGCCGTACTCTTTTGCGTCCCTGCTGATGATCGCATTCTCGACTTCGGCTGCGGCGTAGTGGACGATGCTTCCGGGGAGATCCGCATCGTCCAGTAAGTAGGGGCAGTCGGGGGTTGCCGGCGACCCGACACTGGCTGTAAGGAAGGAGAGCATCGGGACGGGCGCAACGAATGCCATGACGATGACCCCAAAGAGTGCGACGACCGGTAAGAACGCTGCAGCGCAGACGGCACCGGCTGCCCTGCGGGACGGTATGTGGTGGAGTTCCCGGATCCCGACCGTCTGAGGGTAGAGCGTCGATACCGCCCCCCCGAAGAGGCCGATGATCGGGATCCAGGTGATGATGAAGAACGGGGTGTAGGAGTACATCGCCGTCTTGAGGGTCTGCCCGATTCCTCTGCGCCCCCCGAGCAGGTAGACCCATACGTGCAGCCATACCCCGATAATTAGCGGCGTTACGACGGTCACGACGAGCAGGGCCGCAAAGAGGTCAAGGGGCTGGAAGACCTGGGAAGCCATCGACCACTTCTTCGTTATCGGAATCCCCGGGAGGGTGTAAAGCGTGACGGTCATGAGCAGGGAGAAGAGAACCGAGAGTTTAAGGAAATGGAAGAGCGCGGTTCCCAGGCGCTCTTCCTCCAGATCCCGGAACGTGTTCGTCGGTTTGAGAAAGATTCCTGATATCTTCTGGGTGAATGAGTATGACATTATTTTAGCTTTGATGTCAGGGTAATAGGTCTGCCGATTTTCCTGAGATTGCCTTTGGGTTGATATGGACAAAATGGCGGTACGCCGGTGACCGTAGTCGTGAGATCCCGTACCGTCGTCTTGTTCACGGGGTAGACTGTCTTCCCCATCCCGCAGGCGTCGCACCGGCCGATCTCCCCCTCACCCGGGAGAACTCCCGGTGGTCGAGGACCCCCGGCAGAGACTCTTGCAGCATCACCCCTCCCTTCGCACCTGTTTTCAGCGCGTCGCAGCAGACAGCGTCACTCAAATGAAGGCAACATGGCGTTTGATCCTTCTTTCCACGAACATCCGGCGAGATCAAGGGGTCGTTTCCAGCATCCCGGGTTTCGCATACACCCGCACACCCACCCACCCCCGGACCGGTCCCCCGGGCTCTGTGTCTGCTCTGCTGTACTTTAGTACTGAGAGAGGCGCATCTCTCTATCTGTACAGGTACTGTCAGATCCGACATCTCTTCCGGCCGTTCGAGCCTCGCGGCCGGTGCTGGAAATCTGCGGTAACCCTGCTGCAAGGCTGCGAGGGTCGAAGTGCCGGGGTCGTCGGCGGTGATTATGTGGGTGTTTCCCTGGCCCCCCTCGCGGGCGCACGACGATCGTTCACTCGCCATCACGCCCTGCGCTCGGCTCCGGACGACGGGTGCGGCACGGGGTGTGCGGAAAGTACAGAAAATGTGCGTGTGGGCAACAGTCGCAAACCCCGGTGAAAAAGCAGAGAACCGTAGATTATGCTCCGGAGAAGACATGATTATTCATATGATGATAGGATGAATTTATCGGATTTATTGACCTTTTCAAGCGATATTGCTCCTGGAAAAGCCTTCAAGAAATCAATCGTTTCAAAAACAGTGATGGGCTCGTCGAGATTCGAACTCGAGACCTCCGCCATGTCAAGGCGACGTCATAACCAGCTAGACCACGAGCCCGTGCCTGCCTAGTAAAGTTGGTGCTCCGGGTATAAAATTATTCCCTTCCCCCATAAACCGCCCCGTGCCGCCTCCGCCCCGCCGGGGGCCGGCACGCGGTATAAAAAGGGGTGATTGGCCGGGACCGATCAGATCTCGGCATGCTTTGCCGTGTAGATGCCGTCGATCTTTTTGATCTCTTCCATCGCATCGGCCGGCACCGAGGAGTCGACGGTGAGGACCATCAGCGCCTCTTCGCCTGGCTTGTGCCGTCCTACCTGCATCCCGGCGATGTTCACGTTCACCCGGCCGAGGATCGTCGCGGCCTTCCCGATGACGCCCGGCTTGTCGGTGTGGCGTGATATGACCACGTGGCCGGTCGGGGTCAGGTCGGTCATATACCCACCGATGCTCACGATCCGGGCGCGGTTCGGGGCCGAGACACTGCCGCTCACCGACTCGGTCATCTTATCGGTCTTTGCGGTGATGCTGATGATGTTCCGGAAGCCCTGCGCCTCCTCGGTGGTGGTCTCGCTCATCCGGATACCGCGCTCCTTTGCGACGAACTCTGCGTTCACGATGTTGACCGGCATCTGCAGGATCGGGTCCAGCAGACCCTTCAGGATGACGCGGGTGATGAACTTCGTGTTCGGCATCTGGGCGACCTCACCGCCGTAGGTGATCTCGATCGACTCAAGGCGCCCCTCGATGAGCTGGATGAGGAGGCGGCCCATCTTCTGCGCGAGCATCACGTAGGGCTCAACCAGCGCCTGCTGCTCCGCAGGGACCATCGGCGCGTTCACCACGTACTTCGCCGAACCGCCCTCGAGCACGCTGAGGCACTGGTTTGCCACCGATGTGGCGACGTTCTTCTGCGCCTCGACCGTGCTTGCCCCAAGGTGCGGCGTAACGATCACGTGGTCGAGATCGAGGATCGGGGATTCCGTCGGCGGTTCCGTCTCAAAGACGTCCAGCGCCGCGCCGGCGATCTTGCCGCTCACAATCCCGTCCGCGAGCGCTTTCTCATCGATGATCCCGCCGCGGGCGCAGTTGATCAGCCGGACGCCGTCCTTCATGGTAGCGATAGACTTTGCGTTGATGACGTGGCGCGTCTCCTTGATCAGCGGCGTGTGGACCGTAATGATATCCGCCCTCCTGAAGAGTTCGTCGAGCGGCACCATCTCTACACCGAGGTTTGCAGCCCGCTCCTTGCTGATGAAGGGGTCGTAGGCAATGCACTTCATCTCCATCGCCTGTGCACGCTTCGCCACCTCGCGCCCGATACGCCCGAATCCCATGATGCCGAGGACCTTGTCGTTGAGTTCGACTCCCATGAATCTGGAGCGTTTCCACTCACCTTTCTTGAGCGATGCGGTCGCCTGGGGAATATTGCGCGCGAGCGAGAGCATCATCGCCATCGTATGCTCTGTGGCCGCCAGGGTATTTCCTTCCGGAGCATTGGCAACGGTGATGCCCCGGCGCGTCGCCGCCTCGGTATCGATATTGTCGACCCCGGCACCGGCGCGGCCGATGAACTTCAGTTTCGCCCCCGCGTCGATGACACGCGCCGTCACTTCGGTGCCCGAGCGCACCAGCAGGGCATCGTAATCCCCGATAATAGCAACAAGCTGATCCTCGGTCAGCCCGGTTCTGACATCCACGTCGCTGAATTCTTTGAGGATGTCAATTCCTTCCTCTGCCAGCGGGTCGCTGACCAGCACTCTATATTTCACAGTTCAACCCATATCTGATTCGACATCATGTGTATTGATGCTTTTTCCTCCGAAATCTTTTATGGAATGGTGAGAAGTATATGTGTGGTGCGAGCATGAAGGAAATGCCCAACGTTCTGTGGCTCGAAGAAATAAAAAAGGAAGATATCATCTCCGTAGGTGGAAAGGGGGCCTCACTCGGCGAGATGACGTCCATCGGCCTTCCTGTGCCGAAGGCGTTTGTAGTGACCGCCCAGGCATTCCGCAGGTTTCTCGTTGAGACCGGGATCGAAGATGCCCTCTTCCGCAGACTGGAGCGCCTGGATGTTGAAGACAATGGAGCGCTGGAGTCCGTCTCCCGGGAAGTGCAGGACCTCGTCCTGAGCGTCGATATCCCGGATCAGATCAGGGAGGACGTCACCGACGCATACGCCCGGATGGGGGCGAACGGAACAGTCGTCGCCGTCCGATCGAGCGCAACCGCTGAAGATCTGCCTGAAGCCAGTTTCGCCGGCCAGCAGGAGACTTTTCTCAACATTCTCGGTGACGTTGACCTCCTTGATGCGGTCCAGCGGTGCTGGGCCTCGCTGTATGGCGCGCGGGCCATCTACTATCGGGCAAAGCAGGGGTTCGACGACCGGAGCGTGAACATCGCCGTCGTCGTGCAGGAACTCATCCGGTCGGAGAAGTCCGGTGTCATGTTCACCTCCCACCCGGTCACCGGCGAGCCCCTGACGATCGTCGAGGGCTCCTGGGGGCTCGGGGAAGCCGTCGTCTCAGGCAGCGTCTCGCCTGACAACTACGTCTTTGACCTGCGCTCCGAGCGGGTCGTCGACCGCATGGTCGCCGAGAAGGAGATCATGATCGTGCCTGAGGGGGAGCACGGGACGAAAGTTGTCGAACTCTCCTCCGAACAGCGCACCGCCCCGGTCCTCTCCGATGCCGAAGTTTCGCGCCTCGCCATGCTCGGCAAGATCGCAGAGGAACACTACGACGTCCCGCAGGATATCGAGTGGGCGATCGTCGGGGACGACGTCTTCATCCTCCAGTCCCGGCCCATCACGACCATCCGGCGGCCGGAGATCCCCCGCGCCGGATCCGGACCCGCACAGCGGCCCGGAGGCGCGCTTGGCGTGGTGCTGCTGGAAGGCCAGGGTGCTTCCCCCGGCGTCGCGAGCGGCCGGGTTGTGATTGTGCGGGACGTCAAGGACACGAGCGCCGTCAAGGACGGCGATATACTGGTCACCAAGATGACCAACCCCGATATGGTGCCTGCGATGCGGCGGGTCAGCGCCATCGTCACCGACGAAGGCGGCATGACCTGTCACGCGGCCATCGTGAGCCGCGAACTCGGGACGCCTGCGGTTGTCGGGACCAAGAAAGCAACGAAGTTGCTCCGGGACGGACAGGTCATCACCGTCGACGGGGAGAAGGGCACCATCTACGAAGGAGCGGTTGAGGCGCCGGCCCCGGCAGCACCGGCAGCAGTCGCTGCAGCGGCGCCCGCCCCGGTGATCACCGGCACGCTCGTCAAGGTGAACGTGTCCCTTCCCGAGGCCGCAAAGCGGGCCGCCGCCACCGGTGCGGACGGTGTCGGCCTCCTCCGGATCGAGCACCTGATCCTCGGCCTCGCCAAGACTCCGGGCTGGTACGTTGAGCACGGTGAGGAAGAGAAGTTCATCGGCGAGCTCTACAGCGGCATCAAGACGGTGCTCGATGCGTTCCCGGGAAAGCCCGTCTGGGTCCGGACGCTCGATGCTCCGACCGACGAGTTCCGGAACATGCAGGGTGGCGAAGAGGAACCGATCGAGCACAACCCGATGCTCGGCTGGCGCGGCATCCGCCGGGACCTCCGGAGCCCTGAACAGTTCCGCATGCAGATAGAGGCCTTCAAGCGGCTCTGGGCCGCAGGCTACAGCAACCTCGGTGTTATGTTCCCGCTGGTTAACCACCCCAACGAGTTCATCCAGGCCCGGGCGATGATGAGAGGCTGGGGGGTCGACGTGGAGAACGTGACCCTCGGCGTCATGGTCGAGGTCCCGAGCAGCGCCATCCTCATCGAGGACTTCATCAAGGCCGGGATCCGGTTCGCTTCGTTTGGGACGAACGACCTCATCCAGTACACGCTCGCCATCGACCGGAACAACGAGCATGTCGCCGATATGTACGAGCCCGAGCACCCTGCTGTGCTCAGGTTGATCGATTACGCGATCAAAGCCTGCCGGGAACACGGTGTTGAGTGCTCCATATGCGGCCAGGCCGGCTCCGACCCCGATATGGTGGCGTGGCTCGTCGGGCACGGCATAACCAGCGTCTCCGCAAACATCGATGCGGTTCCCCGCATCCGTGAGGCTGTGGCCCGGAAGGAACGGCAGATTCTCCTTGATGCGGCGAGAAGAAATGCGTGAGCATGGATGCCCCGAGGAGGATCTCTTCTCCTTCCTCTCGTCAAAGCGACGAGAGGACCTCGGCTACCGGAATATATTAAGTTCGATGTGCACGCCGCCGCATCCGGTCGCGGCACGGACGCATGCCATGTTCCTCGAGACCAACCTCGGAGACCCCGGGCTCTTCCCCGGGACCGCGTCGCTTGAGGAACTGCTCGTCCAGAGGCTGGGTGCGCTGATGCACCACCCGGGAGCCGGGGGGTATGCGACCTCCGGCGGGACGGAGTCCAACATCCAGGCGTTCCGGATAGCAAAGAAGCAAAAGCCGGTGACGTCCCCGAACGTCGTGGTCCCGGCATCGAGCCACTTCTCGTTCCAGAAGGCCTGCGACATCCTGGGGCTTGAGATGCGGACTGCGCCGCTCGACGATCAGTTCCGGATAGACACGGAGACGCTCGAAGGTCTTATAGATAGAAACACGGTCGCTCTCGTCGGCATCGTCGGGACGACCGAGTATGGAGTGGTCGATCCCATCGCCTGCCTCTCCGATCTGGCCGAGGATCGGGATACCTTCCTTCACGTCGACGCTGCGTTCGGCGGGATGGTGGTCCCATTCCTTGACCGGCCGGCCGCCTTCGACTTCCAGCTCCCCGGCGTCGACTCCATCTCCGTCGACCCCCACAAGATGGGAATGAGCACCATCCCGGCAGGGTGTCTCCTCGTCCGGAACCCGCGGTGGTTCTCATGCCTCAACGTCGATACGCCGTACCTGACGGTGAAGCAGGAGTGCACCCTCGCCGGCACCAGGCCCGGCGCATCGGTGGCCGCCGCCGTTGCGGTCCTCGAGTACCTGGGAATGGACGGCATGCGGGCGGTGGTCGCCGGGTGCATGGAGAACACTCGAAGGCTCATCGAAGGGATGGAGACGCTCGGTTACCCGAGAGCGGTGACCCCGGACGTCAACGTGGCAACGTTCTCCTGCGACCACCCGCCCGCCGGCTGGCGGGTCTCGAAGACCCGGGCCGGGCATATGCGGATCGTCTGTATGCCTCACGTCACCCGCGATGTGATAGAAGCGTTTCTTGGAGATATGAGTGATACGAATGCTTGAACGCCTGATACATTCGCTGGAAGCCTCCCCGGTCATGAAGCGGGGAGAGTACAACTACTTCATTCACCCGATCACCGATGGGGTGCCGCTCGTTGAGCCCGCGCTCCTCCGCGAGGTCGGATGTGCCATGGTGCGGAACCTTGACCTTGAAGGCGTCGATAAGATTGTCGTCTGCGAGGCGATGGGTATCCACATCGGCGTCGCCTTCTCGATGATGACCGACATTCCGCTCGTGGTCGTCAGGAAGCGCTCCTACTGCCTCCCCGGCGAGGTCGCGGTGCACCAGACCACGGGCTACTCAAAGGGAGAACTCTACTTGAACGGTGTCAGTGCGGGCGACCGTGTCGTGATCATCGACGATGTCTGCAGCACCGGGGGGACACTCCGCGCCCTCATCAGCGCGATCGAGCAGGTAGGTGCCGAGATCGCCGACATATGTGTCGTCATCGGCCGGGGCGACGCGGATATCGGCCGACCGCTCAAGACCCTGGTCAGGATCGAGGTCTCCGAGGACCGGGTGCGTGTCGTTGATACCTGTCTCTGACCTCGTCCGCCGGCTCCACGAGCGCGGGGCGCGGAGCGTCGCCCTCCAGTTCCCCGCCGGGCTCGCGCGGCAGGCGCCGCAGGTGGCCGCGTCTCTCCGCGATGCAGGGTTTCTTGTGGTCGTCAGCGGCGACCCCTGCTACGGGGCCTGCGACCTTGCGCTCGATGCCCTTGCATACGCCGACGTCCTGGTCCACTTCGGCCACGCGCCGGTCGAGGAGCGTCCGGACGTCATATACGAGCCCGTCCGTTTCGACTTCGATGTGAGCGTGCTCGCAGAGGCCCTGCCGCTGCTTCGCGCCCACCGCATCGGTCTCGTCACCACGGTCCAGCACGTCCACCTGGTCGATGCGATGACGGCGTTTCTCCGGGAGCACGGCATCGAGGCGGTCGTCGCTCCCGGCGACGGGCGCACGCCGCTTCCCGGGCAGGTACTCGGGTGCAACTTCACCGCCGCACGGGCGACGGGGGCGGACGAGATCCTCTTCGTCGGGACCGGGGTCTTCCACCCTGTCGGCATTCAGCTCGCCACCGGGGCCCGGGTGGTGGCGCTCGACCCCTACACCCGCGAAGTGCAGGAGGTGGACGCTTCCCGCCTGGTCCGCCGCCGCGCCGCGGTGATGGAGAAGGCACAGGGTGCCGAAAGTTTCGGGATCATCGTCAGCACGAAGAGCGGGCAGCAGCGGCTGGGCCTTGCCCGGCGGCTCGTCGCCCTCTCCGACCGCGCAGTGCTTGTGATGATGCGCGAGGTCTCTCCCGGCGAGCTGCTCGACCTCGGGTTTGGGGCATACGTGAACACCGCCTGCCCCCGGCTCGCCTACGACGACCAGATGCGGTTCCCCGTCCCGGTGCTGACGCCGCCGGAGTTCGAGATCCTCTGTGGGGCTCGGGCCTGGGACGACTACACGATAGACGAGTACCTCTCCCCATGAACCTCCGGCACCTGGAGATGCGGCTCGAACGCCTGGAGGGCTTTGAGCGGCCGACGGCGCGCCTCGAGCAGTACCAGACCCCGGCGCCGGTGGCAGCCCGCCTCCTCCATCACGCCGCCATGCAGGGGGCGATCGAGGGGCGCCGGGTCTGCGACCTCGGGTGCGGGACGGGGGTCCTCGCCTGTGGTGCAGCTCTCCTCGGTGCCTCCGCCGTGACCGGTATAGATATCGATCCGGGCGCGATAGACGTCGCCCGGCGGAACGCTGGAATGCTCGGTGTCACCGTGGAGTTCCTCGTCGCGGATGTCCGGAGCCCCGACGTCGACTGGGCGGGGCTCGCGTGCGATACCGTCGTTATGAACCCGCCGTTCGGGGCGCAGAAGGCGCACGCCGATCGGCCGTTCATCGACCGGGCGCTCGAACTCGCGGGCGTGGTCTATGGGATCTTCAACGAAGGCTCGACCCCGTTCGTGGCTGCCTACACCGAAGGCCGGGCGACGATCGACGAGGTGATCCGGTGTGCATTCCCGCTCAAGCGGACGTTTGCGCATCATCGCAAGGAGCGAGTGGATATTACGGTAGAGGTCATACGGTTAGGGCGGATCTAATACTGTGACCTCCGATACGAAATCAGTCTGGGGACTCTCCGCCGCCCACCTGGTGACCGACCTCTACTCGCCGGTCCTCCCTGCCATCCTGCCGCTCCTCATTGCAGAGCAGGGCTACTCGTTCTTCCTTGCCGGGCTGATCATCACGGTCTACAACCTCACATCGTCGCTCGTGCAGCCGCTCGTCGGCTGGGTCTTCGATACCCGGGGGTTTGCCGTCCACATCAGCACGACGGTCCTCATCAGCGCGACGTTCATATCCGTCATCGGCCTCTTCGACAACTACTACCTTGTCCTCGCATCCGTCGCCGTCGCCGCGCTGGGACACGCCTTCTTCCACCCGAGCGCGCTCGGAACCGTCAGCCGCCTGACCCGCGACGCGAGCCGGGGCCGGATCACCTCCTACTTCGTCATCGGCGGCAACCTGGGCTACGCCATCGGCCCCATATGCGCAGGGGTCGCTGTCGGGCTCATGGGCCTTCAGGGCCTCGTCTTGCTCGTCATCCCCGGCATCGTGATGGCGGTGGTCCTCCGGCGCATCCTCCCGCCACCGGAGCGCCTCAAGACCCCCGTTGCGGCCCCCAGGACCGAACGGCCCGCATACCGGGCGATCGCTCTCCTGGTCGCGGCCTCGGGCCTCCGGGCATGGGCAATCTTCGGCTCGGTCGCTTTCCTCCCGACCATCCTCACCTTGCGGGGCATCGACCTCGTGACCGCGAACCTGTTGGTCTCGGGCATGCTCATCGCCGGGGTCGTGGGGCAACTCGTCGGGGGCACGCTCTCCGACCGCTACGGCCGCAAAGAATACACGCTCATCGGGCTTGTTGCCGCCATCCCGCCGTTCATTATATTCCTCACGACCGGGGGCATCGTCTCGCTGGTCGCGATGATCGTCTTCGGGTTCATCCTCTGGTCGACCTTCGCCGTCACCGTCGCCATGGCCCACGAGATGGCCCCGGGGAACGTCGGGCTCGTCTCCGGCCTGATGCTCGGGCTTGCGGTCGGCGTGGGCGGGATGGGGGTTGCGGTCACCGGGTGGATCGCCGACCTGACGGCCTCGCTCCCGCTCGGCCTCATGACGATCCCGCTCGCGATCGTCCTTGCTGTCCCGCTCTTCCTTGCCGTCCCCTATCCCTGGAAGTCGCTCTCCCGGAGCCGGCCTCTCTCCCGGTGATGATCCGGCTCCAACCTCTTAAGTATAGGGAGAGCGGATGCATCCGCGATGGTCACCCGGTTCCAGCGCTACCGGCAGATTGCGGATGTGCTGTCCAGGTATGGTTTTGGGATCCTCGTCGAGGAGGTTTTTCCCGGGGTCGGGCGGTTACGGGGGGCCCGTAAGCCCGTCGAGGAGAAACGGACGGTATACGAACGGATCCGTCTTGCCATCGAGGAACTGGGGCCCGCCTACATAAAGTTCGGCCAGATCATGAGCACCCGCCGGGAACTCCTCCCGCCCGAACTTATCGAGGAACTGCAGAGGCTGCAGGACCGGGTTGCTCCGCTCCCGTTTGAGGAGATTAGGCCGGTGATCCGGGAATATTGCCCGAACCTTGAGGAGTGTTTTGATATCATCGAGGAGGAGCCGGTCGCAGCGGCTTCCCTCTCCCAGGTGCATCGTGCGGTGACAAGAGACGGCCGGGTCGTCGCCCTCAAGGTGCAGCGCCCCGGGATCGTTGACCTTATCGAGACCGATCTCCTGATCCTGCAGTCGCTTGCAAGGCGGGTAGAGTCGATCTTCCCGGACCTGCGGGTCTATAACCTGCAGGGCATGGTGGAAGAGTTCTCAGTCCAGATCCGGCGCGAGCTGGATTTTTCCCAGGATGGGATGAACGCAGAGCGTCTCCGGAGGAACATGCACGATATCCCGTGCGTGCTCATTCCCCGCATACACTGGCATATCTCCGGCCCCCGCCTGCTTGCCATGGACTATATCGAGGGAGTGCGGATCGACGACGTGGAGGCCATCCGGGCGTTCGGTCTCTTTCCGGAGGAGATCGCGGACCTCGGGTTTCATGCCTACGTCAATCAGATCTTCGTTGACGGTTTCTTTCACGGCGACCCGCATCCCGGAAACCTCCTGGTGACGGCTCAGGGCGAGATCGCCTTTCTCGACTACGGCATCGTCGGTGTCCTCCGCCCGGAGAGAAGGCGCGTCTTCGTCGATCTCCTCCTCGCCATGACCCGGACGAACGTCACCGGGGTGATCACGGCGCTCGGGAGGCTTGATGTGCACATCAATCCGGCGGATCTCGATGCCGTGAAGGATGACCTCTACCTGGTCCTGCTCGATTACCGGGAGATGAAACTCGAACGGGTGAACTTTGCGGTTGCGATCCGGGGTCTGACCGATACTCTTCGCAGGTATCACATCCGTGTCCCGCCCAGCCTGATGCTCATGATGAAGGTGATCGTCATGGTGATGGACATCGGCATCCGGCTCGATCCAACGTTTAACTTCGACCAGAAGATCCGGCCGTACCTGATAGAGATTGCCGCACAGCAGCGGTTATCTCCCGAGACCATGGGGAATGCGGTGCGCTCCCTGGTGAGCGCGGCGGAGGGCCTGCTCGCCATCCCGGAGAACGTGAACGAGACCTTAAAGACCCTCTCGGAGGGCACCGTCACGATCGAGCTCGAGGATAACGACCTCCAGAGGATCGTCGGCGTCATCGACCGGACGAGCGACAAGATCATCGTCGGGCTGGTGGTCGCTGCGATCGTCGTGGGCTCGTCGCTGATACTCCGGGTGGCCGATCTCCCGATCCCCGGATATGTCTCGACCCTCGCCGCCCTGGGCTACGTGTTTGCAGTGGTTATTGGGTTCTATGCGGTCTATAGCGTCCTCAGGCATGGTCGCGCTCTCCGGCGGTGAATGTAGCGGTCCCGATCTCCGCGGGCGCCGATCCGGGTGTGCCCCACCTAACCGATGTTCCACATCCCCTCTTCACGCCTCGAAGCCTGATGGCTTCTCATGCTCGCACTTCGCGCGAGACCACATCACCATGACCCCGGGGGTAAAAAAGTTATTCGGATTTCTTCTTGAAGAACAGTCTGCAGTGGCACGTGCCCTGCTCCTTGATCTCTTTTTCGTGGTAGATACAGGGGCAGATGATGATCTGGTCTTTCTCGGGGTCGCCGCTCCGGAGCCTGCAGGGGCAGTATGCCGCCCCGAACCGTTCTTTGTTCCGGGCAAGCCCGCGAAGGACGGCCGAGAGCTGTTTCTCGTCGACATTCAGCACGTAGCCTTTCTCCTTCGCGTACTCCTTTGCCCTGGTATGCGTTGCCTCGTTCTCTTCCTCGGTCATGACTGAACTCCTACCGCATAGGCCCCCGGTGCCCGTGCTCTTCGATATGTGCTATCATTGAGTTAAAGATTTTGACGCCGTCCTCTGATCCGAGCGCGGCCTCACTCGCCCGCTCGGGATGGGGCATCATCGCGAGCACGTTTCCCGCCTCCGAGAGGACGCCGGTTATGTTCTCCGCCGACCCGTTCGGGTTGCTCTCGGGTGTTATGTTGCCGTGCTCGTCGCAGAACCGGAACGCGACCCTTCCGTCACCGTTCAGCCGCGCGATCACATCGTCGGGGGCGACGTACCGGCCTTCTTTGTGGGCGATAGGTACCCGGATAACCTCGCCTTCCCGGTAGAGCCCGGTGAACGGGGACGTGGTGTTCTCGACGCGGAGGTAGGCATGTCGTGATATGAACTTCGGGTAAGCGTTCAGCGTGAAGGTGCCCGGGACCAGTCCGGCCTCCGAGCCGATCTGCGCGCCGTTGCATATGCCGAGGACCAGCCCTCCGCTCTTCGCGTGCCTGACGATCTCGGCCATGACCGGGGTCCGTGCAGCGATGGCCCCCGCCCGGAGGTAGTCCCCGTATGAGAACCCCCCCGGGAGGACCACGGCATCGTAGGGACGGCGAAGCCCGTCCTTGTACCAGACAAGGTCTGTGTCTACCCCACAGACGTCCGTGAGAACGTGGTAGGTGTCCTGGTCGCAGTTACTGCCGCCGAACTGTACCACAGCAAATTTCATGCCTCACTCGACCTCAATCGTGTAGTGGTGAATGACCGGGTTTGCGAGGAGCCGCTCGCACATCTGCCGGGCCTCTTCCTCTGCCGCCGCCACATCCGCCGCGTCGAGCGTGATCCGGTAGAGACGCGCTGTGCTCAGGTCCTCGGTCGGGAACCCCAGGTTCGCGAGGGCGTGCCGGATGGCGCGTGCTTCAGGGTTCAGCATTCCCTCTTTGAGTGCAATGGTGATCGTTACATCGTAGTTCATGCAGTTCCTCCTCGGGGCGGGGAGAGTATTCGCTTCGCGACGCCAGCGTAGGTCTCCATGACATCCCCCTTGTTGAAACGGTAGACATCCTTGTCAAGAGACGCCCCGGTCTCTTTGTCCCAGAGCCGCATCGAGTCCATGCTGATCTCGTCGCCGACGATGATCTCTCCGTTATACCGGCCGAACTCGAGCTTGAAGTCGACCAGGGTGATGCCGCGCCGGTCAAGGTACTCCTGGAGCACTTCGTTTATCGCGAGCGCCATGGCCTTGATCTGGTCGAGTTCCTCGGGCGTGGCAAGATCCAGGGCATAGATCAGGTCGTCGTTCAGCATCGGGTCGTGGTGGGCGTCGCTCTTGTAGTCGATGACGATCACCGGTGGGTCGAGCGGTTCCCCTTCACGGAACGGGTAGTTGCGCACGATGGACCCGGCCGCGACGTTCCTGACGATAACCTCAAGCGGGATCATCGTCAGGTTCCGCACCGCAATGGTAGCGGGTTCAACGCTTGCGAGGTAGTGGGTACCGATCCCGTTCTCCTCCAGATACCTGAAGAAGAAAGAGGATACTTCTGCGTTATATCTCCCCTTGCCGCCCAGGGTATCTTTCTTTCCGCCGTCAAAAGCCGTGATGTCGTCCCGGAACTTCATGATGTATACGTCCGGGTCATCGGTGCGATAGACGGACTTTGCCTTCCCTGTGTAGAGGAGGTCTACCTGTTTCATGGCCAAATCTCCTGGTAGGTGTTGATCGGGATTCATGATGAGGTTATGCACCCTCACCCCTGCTGGATGACACGAAGCCTCTCCGCAAGCCGCCGGATCAGGGGTTCGAGAAGAGGAGAATACCAGCTTTTCTCGATGTACTGCGGGTAGATGCAGAGCCGCTCCCGCAGTTCGGCGTCTCCGGCCACCCTTCTCAGTTCTTCGATCTCCGGCCAGGGGCGCTCGGGGTTGACGTAGTCGATGGTGAGCGGGGAGACCCCGCCGAGGTCGTCCACGCCGCACCCGACCAGGTGAGACGCGTCTGCAAGGTTCGGGGGTATCTGCACAGCCACATCGCGGGGGAGGATCTCCCTGGCGAGGGTTATCGTCGCACAGAGTTCGCTTGTATCGGGCGCCGGCGCGCCTTCCATCAGCGTCCCGGGCTTCGGGCAGAAGTTCTGCACGATCACTTCCTGGATGTGGCCGAATCGTCGGTGGAGGTCCCGGATGACCCGGAGCGACTCCTCGCGGTCCTCCATCGTCTCACCGATCCCGACCAGGATACCGGTCGTGAACGGTATCGAGAGTTTCCCGGCGTTCTCGATCATATCGATCCGGACGCCGGGGTCCTTCCCCGGAGAATCCCTGTGCGCGGGGACGTCTGCGGTCGTCTCAAGCATCAGCCCCATGCTCGCGTTCACCCCGCGGAGCCGGTCGAGTTCCCCGTAGGAGAGGATGCCGGCGTTGGTGTGCGGCAGGAGCCCCCGTTCGATGGCCGCAAGAGAGAGGTCGTAGACGTAGTCGAGGATATCCGTGTAGCCGAACGTCCCGAGCATGGAGGTGAACCCGGGCACCTCGCCCGGGCGCTCCCCGAAGGTGAAGAGCGCCTCCGTGCAGCCGAGGCTTGCACTCACGTCCATGGTGCGGAGCATCTCGTCCGGGGGCATGATGCATCCCTCCCGTACCGGGGTCCGAAAACAGCAGTAGCCGCAACGGTTTCTGCAGACCGTTGTCAAGGGGAGGAATGCGTTCCTTGAGTAGGTGATCACGCGGCGGTGCATGGATACATGTCGGCGCCTCCCCACTTGAAGTTTAGGGGCTGGTTATCCGGCGCACATCCGTAACGATGCCTTTTTGATGCTGCCCCGACAACCGTTTCACAATGTACTTCCATGCGCTCATCCCCTTTAAGCCCGTAAACCCCAAAACGCGCCTCTCCTGCATCCTCAACCAGGATGAGCGGGAGGCGTTCGCCCGGACAATGCTTGAAGATGTGATCGCCTCTGTGCTGAAGTCCGGGTGCAGCGCCACCCTGCTCTGCACCCATCCCTTCAAACACGAGAACGCGCTCATTGCCGTCAGGAAGGAGTCCCTCAACGAGGCGATCAACTGGGCGCTCCGGCAGTTCCACTGCCCGGGGCTCATCATCATGGCTGACCTCCCTCTGGTGACGGCCGGAGATATCCAGCGGCTGATCCGCACCGAGAAGGACATGGCCATCGTGCCGGGCCGGGGCGGCGGGACAAACATCATATTCCTGAAAAAACCGCAATGCTTCCACGCCGACTTCTACGGCGCAAGTTTCCTCGACCACCTGCAGGTTGCAAAGGAGTGCGGCTTCTCCGTCGAGGTGATCGACTCGTTCCGGATGTCGACTGATATCGATGAGAAGGAAGACCTCGTCGAGATCCTCATCCACGGAAAAGGGAGAAAGAGCAGGGAATTCCTGGAGAGTTCAGGGTTTTCTCTTGCCATCGACGAGAAGGGCCGGGTCGGTGTGCAGCGCGACGCCCATGAAGAGACACTCTGACGCGTCGATGGTGGCGACCCCGGCGTAGTCGCCGGTGGGGAGCCCGATCCCCCGCACCACGGCTGCGGGGACGCACTCGTTCGCCTCTCCCATCACCAGTTCGGCCGCTGATGCGATGCAGTCTGCCACCGCCCGCTTGGTGACCTCGAGTTCACGGCCGAAAAGGTCCTGTTTTCCGCGTTCATCGATCACCGAGGGAATGCCCGAGCACCCGATGGCGACCCCGCTGCACCCAAGTCGCATCGCATGCGTCCGGGAATCGATTACGATGACGCCGACGTCGGCCCCCGTCCGCTCCGCTATGGCAGCGCGTATACGCGCAGCGGATGCATCAGGGTCGACAGGAAGGAGGACGACGGAGCCGGAGGGGGCGTTGGAGGCGTCGATACCTGCGTTGGGGAGGAGTGTCCCGCCCTTCATACAGAGCAGGAACCCCGGGATACCTCCGACGACCCGGTCGCTCTCCCGGAGCACCACCTCGACATGGCGGGGGTCCATGTGGTATTCTTCGGCGAACCGAAGCGCTTCGGCCGAGGGCTCGATATCGGCCAGTCTTGTGGTCCGCCCTTCTGCTGTGGCCAGGGCCGACTCGGCAACGACCACGATGTCCCCTGCCTGTAGCCCCCGGCACTCCGAGCGCTTGACGGCCGCGAGGATATGGGTTGCCATGTCGTCGCCGGCATGGACCAGGGGGGTCGCAAGGCCGTACACAGAGAACGATGGCGCCGTCATGCTCGCCTCGTCTTCTCGTGGACCCTGAGGAGATCGGCGGTCTCCCTGACATCGTGGCTCCGCACCACGGCTGCTCCCTCTCCCGCCAGGACCATCGTGAGCGCGAGCGTTCCTGCGAGCCGTTCTTCGGGATCTCTTCCGAGCAGGTCCCCGATGAACGACTTCCGGGAGATAGCGGCGAGTACCGGGCGGCCGAAGGCCGAGAATGACCCGAAGTTCCTGCAGAGTTCCCAATCGTCATCACTCGTCCGCTCCGGGATCCATCTCCCGACTGCAGGGTCGAGGACATATTCTTCAATCCCGAGCCGCGCGCACCGTGTCACAACCGCTTCGAGTGCCGAGAGGGTAGCGGCAAGGCCGGTGGCATCGCCGGGCTCATGAAAACTCGCCATCGCAAAGACCGGTAGCCCGGAGTCGGCGACTGCCCGCGCGTACCGCTCGTCGGCAAGCCCGGATATATCGTTCACCGCATGGATGTCGTGGCGGAGGCAGACCTCGAGCACCTCCGCATAGCGGGTATCCACCGAGAGGGTTATCCCGGTCCCGTCGAGTTCCGAGAGCGCCGCATCCACCCGTGCCGCCTCCTCGGCGACGGTGATGGGGTGGGAGCCCGGGGCCGTGCTCCGCGCCCCGAGGTCGATCATATCGGCACCCTCATCAAGCATGGCAACAGCCCGGTCGTGTATCCCCCCGGTTGGGGTATAGGAACCCCGGTAGAACGATTCCGGGCTGCAGTTGATGATACCCATCAGGCGAACCGGAGCGTCGCCGCCGATCCGGAGACGGTTTACCGTGCAGTGTCGTTGCAGCATGACCTCAACCTGGCCGCCCTGAAGGTGTTCTCCATCAGTGTCGCGATTGTCATAGGGCCGACGCCGCCGGGGACCGGGGTTATCGCTCCTGCCCGCTCTCTCACTCCCTCGAAGTCAACGTCGCCGCAGAGTTTGCCCTGCTCGTCGTAGTTGATGCCGACGTCGATGATCGTTGCTCCTTCCTTCACCATATTCGGTCTGACAAACTTCGCTTTTCCGACCGCGCTGATGAGGATATCGGCGCCTCTCATCTCATCTTCAAGGTTCTTCGTCTTCGAGTGGCAGATGGTGACGGTTGCGTCTGCGTTCAGGAGCAGGACAGCCATGGGCCTCCCTACATCGATGCTCCGGCCGATGACGACCGCCCGTTGTCCTTCGGTCGGGATCCCGTACTCGTCAAGGATTGTCATGATCCCCTGTGGGGTGCAGGGGGCGAAGATCGGGTTCCCGGCAAGAAGCCGGCCCAGGTTGTAGGGGTGGAACCCGTCCACATCCTTTCCGGGCGCGACCGCATCAATGATGCGGGTGGTGTCCACCCCCGATGGAAGCGGCAACTGGACCAGGATACCGTCGATGTCCGTGTCGTTGTTGAGGCGCGCGACCGCCTCGAGCACCCGCTCAGTGGAGGCGTCCTCCGGGAGCTCGATGCCGACCGAGCCGATCCCGACACGCTCGCACGCCCGGTGCTTCATGCGGACATAGAGTTTTGACCCGGGGTCTTCGCCCACGATGACGGTCGCGAGGCGCGGGTAGAGCCCGGACTCATCTATCTTCTCCTTGAGGAGCTCAAGCCTCTTTTCAGAGACTGCTTTACCGTCGAGTATCATGCTACTTCAGGGTAGAGGGGATACTTGCTTGCGAGGGCAATAACCTCTTCCCTCACTTCGGTGATCGCCTTCTTCGAGGTCCGATCCCTGGCGATATCCTTTACGACCCGGGCGATCCAGTGGCCGATCTGCTTCATCTCTTCCTCTTTCATGCCGCGGGAGGTGACCGCCGGTGTGCCGATGCGGAGGCCGCTCGTCACGAAGGGGCTGAGCTGTTCGCGGGGGATGGTGTTCTTGTTCACGGTGATGCCCGCCTCGCCGAGCGCGACCTCGGCCGCGAGGCCCGTGAGGTGCTCGCCGTTTGTGGAGACCCCGGTCAGGTCGAGCAGAATGAGGTGGTTATCGGTGCCGCCGGAGACGAGGTCGAGCCCTTCCTGGCCGAGGACATCAGCCATCGTGCGGGCGTTCTTGACGACCTGCCCGCAGTAGTCCTTGTATGCAGGGGTCAGCGCTTCCTTGAAGCAGACTGCCTTTGCGGCGATGGTATGCATCAGCGGGCCGCCCTGCATGCCCGGGAAGATGGACTTGTCGATGGCGGAAGCATCCTCCTTGCTGCACATGATGGCGCCGCCGCGAGGCCCCCGCAGGGTCTTGTGCGTCGTCGTCGTCACGATGTCGACGACCCCGACCGGGGAGTTGTGGTATCCGGTCGCGCAGAGCCCGGCGATGTGGGCTATGTCGGCCATGCACCGCGCACCGACGCTATCCGCGACCTCCTGGAACGCCTTGAAGTCGATCTCGCGCGGGTAGGCGCTCGCACCGCAGACGATGATCTGCGGCTTCACGATCCGCGCCATCTCCTCGATGACCGCGTAATCGAGTGTCTCCGTCACGGAATCGACGCCGTAGTGAAAGATCGAGTACCAGCGCCCGGTGATATTGACCGGCGAGCCGTGGGAGAGGTGGCCGCCCTGGGTGAGGCTCTGGCTCATGATCCTATCCTTGTAGTTGAGATAGGCAAAGTAGACTGCCTGGTTTGCCTGGCTTCCTGAATGCGGCTGGACGTTTGCGTGCTCCGCACCGAAGAGTTTACACATCCGGTCGCGCGCCAGGTTCTCCACGACGTCATGGAACTCGCAACCGCCGTAGTAGCGCTTGCCGGGGTACCCCTCAGCGTACTTATTGGTCATGATAGAACCCATCGCCTCGAGAACCGCCTTGCTGACGACGTTCTCGGAGGCAATCAGTTCCAACCCATTGATCTGACGCAGGCGCTCTTTCTCGATGAGACCTGCGACTTCTGGATCGAAGTTTGCCAGACTAGACATGCAGGAAAAGATTGCTCGGGTGAGGTAATATTCTTTCTTTTACATGATTCGTTCATGATGGCTGCTTATCTGGTGGTTGCCGGTTATTCTTCTGCCACATCCTGGATAAAATGTAATCATTCTTCTTTTCGAGAACCCATAGTAATATTATTACGTAATTATTATCAAGGATTAATTCGAGGGAGACAATGGCGCAAAAAGATGCGAGGATACGGTTCCTTGAGCGAGAACTCGCTGAACGCGAGAAGGAGATGGAGACGATGACGGAATATGATCAGCCCCCGGTACCGGTACAGGAGGCAGAAGGTGAGCGTCTGCGCGATCTGGAGCGGAAGGTGCGGGAACTCGAGGCCCTGGTGAAGGGCCTGATGGGAGAGATCCTGGATCTCAAATCCGTGACGATGAACCTCTCCCGGGATGCGGAGGAGCGCAAGGTAAAGCCGGTGGCGGCTGAAGGAAGGAAGGCCGGGGCCACGCTCCGGGCAGAGCCCCGCGCCAGCGCCGAACCCGCGGCACCGTCGCGTGCCGCTGAACCCCCGGGTTCCGCGCAGCTGGCGGAGAAGCGGCCGGCCAGGCCCGACCCGGAAGACCGGGACCTGGAACTCATCATGCAGAACGACGGGACGCTGAAACCGGAGCCGAGGAGGTCCTCGGAGTATATCATCGCCAGCACCAAATTCGGGAACGCCCCGGTGAAGGGCCGGGGAAGAGGTGGCAGGTCGTCCGACCGGACGCTCTTCGTGGAGCAGAAGAAGCGGGAGGTTGACAATGTCATCCAGGCTGAAGAGGACGACACGGTCGACCTTGACAGGTAGCCAGGGGAGCCTGATCCTTGTACATCACGCAGCTTGAGATCGACAACTTCAAGTCTTTCGCCAGGAAGACCAAAATTCCTTTTTTTGAAGGATTTACTGTCGTCTCAGGCCCGAACGGTTCCGGAAAGAGCAACATCATCGACAGTATCCTCTTCGTCCTTGCTCTCTCGGGTGCGCGGGGGCTGCGGGCCGAGAAACTGACCGACCTGATCAACGTCAACTCCGGGAAGAACACCGCCGAGGTTGGGGTCACGTTCTCAGACGGCACGACGATCCGCCGCCGGATCAAGCGGACGTCAGCGGGCTACTATAGTTATAACTACCTGAATAATCGCCTCTGCAAGCAGAGCGACGTCATCGAGTTCCTTGCGAAGCTCGGGATCAAGCCTGAGGGCTACAACGTCGTCATGCAGGGCGATATCACCCGTATCATGGAGATGAGCGACGGCGAGCGGCGCAAGATCATCGACGAGATAGCAGGCGTCGCCGAGTTCGATCATAAGCGCGAACAGGCGTTCTCGGAGCTTGAGGTGGTGCGGGAACGGATCGAGCGTGAGGAGATCCTCCTCAATGAACTCGTAGCCCGGCTGGATGCACTTCAGCATGAGCGCGAGCAGGCTGTGGAGTACCGGCGGTGGCAGGAACAGCTGGAGCATTTCGGGCAGTGCCGGGGGGCGGCGCTCGTCCGGCAGAAGGAGCAGGAGATCGGCACTCTCCACGGTCTCGCGCTCGATCAGCAGGCGGCGCTCGGGCGCACCGCCGGCGAGATGGAATCTGCAAAGGCAGGCCTCGAGGAGGCGCGCGGGCGTCAACACGCGGTCGATGAAGAGATCAGCCGGAAGAGCGGTCCAGAGTACCTCGCGCTTGTCGGGCGGCTTGAGGAGGCGCGGGGCGGGGTCAAACTCGCCGAGAAGAACGTCGAGCGCCTGAAAGCCAGCCGGGATGAGAACCTCGAAGCGGTCCAGCGGGTCTACATGGACAGCAGGCGCGCCGAGGCGAAGGTCGAGGAGTGCGCGGGGCAGATCCGCAACCTCTCGATCGACCGGGCGAGCCTTGCTATGGAACTCTCGACGCAGCGCGAGCAGATGAAGGCGGTCGAGGAGCGCATAGCTGGCGAGAGCAAGGAGGTCGAGGAGATCAAGGACCAGCTCTTCGCCCGGCTGCAGGACCTCGAAAGCAGAAAAGAACTCCGGGGGAAGATCCTCCGCGAACAGGATATCCTCATCGAGAAGAGCCGGATGCGGACGTCGGAGCGTGAGCGCCTGGAAGTGCGCGCCCGCCAGATCGATGAGGAACTGGCGAACAAGCAGGCGCAGGTCACGGACTACTCATCCAGCATGGCCGGCTGCGAGGGAGAGAAGCGCCGGATAGAACGCGACCTCTCCGAAGCCGAGAGTACGCTCTTTGCGCGGCGGTCGGCCCTTGACCGGCTGCAGAAGGAGATCCGGGAGAATCAGCAGAGCCTGATGCGTTACGAAGCGCAGCAGCAGGCGCAGGGCGATGCCGGCGGAAGAGCAATGGACGTTGTCCTTGGTATGGAGGGCGTCCACGGCACTGTTGCGCAACTCGGGCGGGCGCCGCCGGAGTACGCAACCGCGCTTGATGTGGCGGCCATGGGCCGGCTCCGCTGGGCGATCGTGGATACCGATGCGGTCGCGGCCGATGCTATCCGCTACCTGAAAGAGAGCCGTCTCGGGCGGGTCACCTTCCTGCCGCTCAACAAACTCCGGCCCCCGTTCCTCTCGCCGCTGGAGGCGGACCCGGGCATCGTCGGATACGCTGTCGACCTCCTGGAGTTCGACCCGGTGTTTGACCCTGCCTTCCGGGTCGTCTTCGGTGCGACGGTAGTGGTGGATACCCTTGAACGGGCGCGGCGGCTGATGGGCCGGTACAGGATGGTCACCCTGGACGGAGACTTCGTTGAGAAGAGCGGCGCCATGACCGGCGGCGCGCAGGTGAAGAAGGTCCGTGGATTCGGGGTGGCGGTCGACGACGATATCGCGCGGGTCCGTGCAACACTCGCCGGCCTCGAGGCGGAGGCGGCGGAGATCGATGCGTCCATCCGCCGCTTCGCTGCGGCCGCTGAGGCGAAGCGGGCGGAGCGGAGTGCGGTTGATGAACAGGCTGCGCGCTACCGCATGCTTGCGGAGGAGTTCCGGAAGCGTACCGAAGTGCTCACCGGGGAGAAGCAGAGCCTCGAAGCGACCCTGCGGGAGATGCTTGAGGGTGCGAAGACCGGCGGTGAGGAACTTGCACGGCTCGAAGCGGATCTCGAGCGGATCACCGGTGAGATTGCGCGGCTCTCGGTGGAGGTTGACGACCTCAAGAAGAAACTTGATGACACCGAGATCCCCGCTCTCACCGAGCAGTATGAACGATACCGTAAATCCGTCGAAGATATCGAGCGTCGGCTCCGGAACAAAGACGCAGATATCACCGACGCCAAACGCGAGCGGCAGCACTTCGCGAACCGCGCAGAAGAGCTTGCCGCGGAGCGGGATCGCCTGACGGCAAAGAACGTGGATATCGATGGTGAGATCACCGCCGCCGGGGAGCAGATTGAGAACCTGCGCCGCCTGATCGTTCAACTGGAAACCCGCCAGAGGGAGTTCTCGAGCGAGCTTGCCGGCCTGCACGATGAGCGTGACCGCATCATCGGTGAGATCCAGGTGCTGGACCGGCAGATCCTCGATCTCTCGGGTGCGATGGAGCGCACCCGGATGCAGATCGATGCCCTCGCGGAGCGGGAGCGCTCGCTCTCGGCGGAACTGGGGGTGCTCCGGGAACAGGCCGGCGATGTGGAGACCGACCTTGACCTCCCCGCTATCGATGCAGGGATTGCGGAGGCTGAACGGGCGCTCAAAAAGATCGGCGCGGTGAACATGCTCGCGATTGAGGAGTGTGACCGGGTTAGCGCGCGTGTTGAGGAGCGAACCGAAAAGAAGGAGGTGCTCTCGCGGGAGCGGATGATGCTTCTTGAGCGGATCGAGAAGTACGAGAAGATGAAGTACGACGCCTTCATGACCGCTTTTTCTGCGATCGATACGAACTTCCAGGATATCTTCGCGCGGCTGACCGAGGGGAGCGGGAGGCTGGTCCTCGAGAACGAGGATGACCCGTTTGCCGGCGGTATGACGTTTGCAGTGCAGCCGCGCGACAAGAAGGTCCATCTCCTCTCTTCGCTCTCCGGGGGCGAGAAGTCGCTTACCACGCTCGCGTTCATCTTCTCCATACAGCAGTACATGCCCGCGCCGTTCTACGCTCTGGACGAGGTGGACATGTTTCTCGATGGAAGCAATGTCGGCCGGATCGCTGCCATGATCAGCGATCTATCCGGGAACGCGCAGTCGATCATCGTCTCGCTCAGGAAACCGATGATCGAGCGCGCCGACCGCATCGTGGGCGTGACGATCCGGCCGGACAAGAGCACGTATGTGACCGGTGTGCAGAACAATGGATGAAGAACCCGTCGAGATCCTGGCGGGCATGGCCGAGCGGGGAGAGGTCGACCCCTGGAACATCGATATCGTGGATGTGACGGACCGGTTCCTGGCGGAGCTTGACCGCCGGAAGGAACTGGACCTGCGGGTCTCGGGGAGGACGCTCTTCTATGCTGCGTGTCTGTTGCGCCTGAAGTCTGATTATCTCGATGGGTGGGACGACGGTGGGGACGAAGAATTTTTTGCGGATGAGGAGGATGAGTCTTTTGCCGATCTCGGTTTCGACTTTGAATCAGTCGGTGATATCGAGCCGATGGATCGCCTGGAACGGGAGATCCAGCGTCGCCTGGGACGCAAGAGCCTGCGGAAACGCCCGCCGGTCACCCTCTACGAACTCATCAAGCAGTTGAAGACGGCGGAGAAGGAGCAGCGCCGCAGGCAACGCCGGAGGGTGCCTGCGCCCCGGGAACCGGATCTCAACCTCAGCGCCGGAGATGTGGTTGCTGTGGCGCATGATGAAGGGTATCAGAAGGCGGTCTCGGTCGTGATGGAAGAGTTCCGGCGGGCCACCCGGGATGGGGATGATCCCCTGACGCTCGATGGTCTGTCCGGGGCAATGGGGCGGACCCGGCGTGAGGTCTATATTCCGCTCCTTTTCCTTATGCTTGAAGGAAAACTGGCCCTCTGGCAGGACGAGTTCTTCGGTGAGGTATACATCGGCGACCACGTTCCGGGTAATGATACCGGGTAAGTGCCTGCGCGGTCGGCTGTCCCGGGCCCGGTGGGCATGGGCGGGTGGCACGGGCTGCGGATTCTGCTATTCTATCGATTATTCCGGCGTTCCTGGTCGATAAGGACCTGGAACTTTGCGCGCGTGGCAATATCCTTCGCGCTCTGGTTCTCTATTGTAGTCTGTTGGGTGGCGTCCGGGGGCGAATCCGGAACGGTATGCCGGCTCTCTCTGTGGGTCTGGAGTAAATCTATAAATACCCCGGAAGTCAACATGTGTTAGTCAAGTCGGAGGCGAATCTCATGCCTGATTCTGCAGTTAGGTGCAGAATGCATGATGCTTCCGATGATTATGGGGGTCCAAGTTGTGTGCTTGGATCCGACGATGCAGGGAAATGTTTATATAACATTGGTGACAACATTGTAAGGCTGTGTTGTCAGGGCGTCAGGTCGTGCAGCCCGTTCCGGGTGGTCTGGTCTGTGCCCCTTCAACCGTTGTGAGGGCCCAAGTTTTGGCTTGGGTCTGATACGGGTTGACAATGTTTATATATCGGGAACACCAATATGTATTCTCACAAGATGTGTCGGCGCTCGCGTGATGCGAGCAGCTTGGTACATTCGGGCCGGGAATATATAGTGGATTCCCGGTCCGAACTCTGAAGCAGGAACATAATGTTTATATGTGATGACTCACAAACATTAATTCCTGCACAGGTGAAGCAGGATGACTGGAATCTCGTGTTCCAGCGTGGTTCTGTAATCGGGCCGGAATCCCTTGTCGGGCTTCTCGAATGGATCCTGAAGCAGGATGAAAACGTTTATATGTAATCAAATACAAACGTTAATTCCTGCGCAGGTGAAGTATCATGGTCTGGTTCGGGCCAAATCCCTGCAATCTAAAAGGACATGAAGATCCGAGTCCTCAAAACTTGGATCTGATGCAGGAAGCAAGTGTTTAAATACTTACGAAATAAACATTGTTTTCCTGTTGATGGAGAATCAACGTGACCGCCTTGTGCGGGTTGATTCTGACGTTGGCATTGGCAATGCGGAAATTTGTTCAGTAACCGCTAATTCCTCCAAGTTTAGTAGTGTGCGTATTTCCAAATTCTGGTTGATCCTGCCAGAGGTCACTGCTATCGGGGTTCGATTAAGCCATGCGAGTCGAGAGGGTTCGGCCCTCGGCGTACTGCTCAGTAACACGTGGATAACCTGCCCTAAGGAAGGGGATAATCCCGGGAAACTGGGGATAATACCCTATAGGTTACAGATGCTGGAATGCTTTGTAACCCAAAGTTCCGACGCCTTAGGATGGATCTGCGGCCGATTAGGTAGTTGTTGGGGTAATGGCCCAACAAGCCAGTAATCGGTACGGGTTGTGGGAGCAAGAGCCCGGAGTTGGATTCTGAGACACGAATCCAGGCCCTACGGGGCGCAGCAGGCGCGAAAACTTTACAATGCGGGCAACCGTGATAAGGGAACCTCGAGTGCCTGTATATGCAGGCTGTTCAGGTGTCTAAAACACACCTGAAGAAAGGGCCGGGCAAGACCGGTGCCAGCCGCCGCGGTAATACCGGCGGCTCGAGTGGTGGCCACTTTTATTGGGCTTAAAGCGTTCGTAGCTGGGTTGTTAAGTCTCTTGGGAAATCTGGCGGCTTAACCGTCAGGCGTCTAAGGGATACTGGCAATCTTGGAACCGGGAGAGGTGAGGGGTACTTCGGGGGTAGGAGTGAAATCCTGTAATCCTCGAGGGACCACCTGTGGCGAAGGCGCCTCACCAGAACGGCTTCGACAGTGAGGGACGAAAGCTGGGGGAGCAAACCGGATTAGATACCCGGGTAGTCCCAGCCGTAAACGATGTGCGTTAGGTGTATCGGTGACCACGAGTCACCGAGGTGCCGAAGGGAAACCGTGAAACGTACCGCCTGGGAAGTACGGTCGCAAGGCTGAAACTTAAAGGAATTGGCGGGGGAGCACCACAACGGGTGGAGCCTGCGGTTTAATTGGACTCAACGCCGGAAATCTCACCGGATAAGACAGCGGAATGATTGCCGGGCTGAAGACTCTGCATGACTAGCTGAGAGGAGGTGCATGGCCGTCGTCAGTTCGTACTGTGAAGCATCCTGTTTAGTCAGGCAACGAGCGAGACCCACGCCAACAGTTGCCAGCATGGTCTCCGGACTGATGGGGACACTGTTGGGACCGCCTCTGCTAAAGGGGAGGAAGGAATGGGCAACGGTAGGTCAGCATGCCCCGAATTATCCGGGCTACACGCGGGCTACAATGGGCAGGACAATGGGTATCGACACCGAAAGGTGAAGGCAATCTCTTAAACCTGTCCTTAGTTCGGATTGTGGGCTGTAACTCGCCCACATGAAGCTGGAATCCGTAGTAATCGCGTTTCAAAATAACGCGGTGAATGTGTCCCTGCTCCTTGCACACACCGCCCGTCAAACCACCCGAGTGGGGTTTGGATGAGGCTGCGGTTGTTGCCGTAGTCGAATCTAGGTTCCGCAAGGGGGGTTAAGTCGTAACAAGGTAGCCGTAGGGGAATCTGCGGCTGGATCACCTCCTAATGAAAAATTACTTGGGGTCAGCGGTTGCTGAACAAAACGTAAAATTGCCGATGTCAACGGGAAGATAGGGCTCATAGCTCAGTTGGAAGAGCGCCGCCTTTGCGAGGCGGAGGCCGGGGGTTCAAATCCCCCTGAGTCCACTTCAATGCACCCGGAGATGAAAGTCACCGGGGAAGGGCTGAAGGTCTTTGACCTGAAGAGGCCGTGTATAGGTGCGTACTCTGGACGTTAAATGAGTTCAGCGGAACGGCGATATGCCTATCAGTGGATGGCTCGGTTCGAGTGCCGAAGAAGGGCGTGCCAAGCTGCGATAAGCTCCGGGAAGACGCATGGAGTCTACGATCCGGAGATTCCCTAATGGGACATCCCAACACTTCGGTGTTGATCCGTAAGGATCGGGAACCCCCCGAATTGAAACATCTTAGTAGGGGGAGGAAAAGAAATCAACCGAGATGTCGTTAGTAGAGGCGATCGAACACGACAGAGTTCAAACTGAATCCCCTCACGGGGAGATGTGGTGTAGTAAGCCTACCGTCTGGATACCAAGGTTAAGCGGAAGTCCTCTGGAATGTGGTACCAAAGAGGGTGATAGTCCCGTACGTGTAAGCCAAGGTGTCCTGGTAGTGTCTTGAGTACCGCGGGTCGGAATTCTCGCGGGAATCTGGGAGTCATCAACTTCCAAAGCTAAATACTACTCGAAACCGATAGCGTATTAGTAGCGTGAGCGAAGGCTGAAAAGTAACCCTTGAAAGGTGGTTAAAAGTGCCTGAAACTGATAGGTGATCGTGAGTTACGGCGCGAAAGGATCTTCCACGCGAAGGAACCCGTCGCGAGGCGGTAGTACGGGCGTGGTTGCCAGTGTCGTAACGTACGTTTTGAAGAACGGGCCAGAGAGTTTATTCTGCAGGCGAAGGTTAACCCAAAAGGGGAGCCGAAGGGAAACCAACAGGTCCGTAGCCTTCGGGCATGGGACGGCGTATTAAAAGTGCGCGGAGTCTGCAGGATAAGACCCGAAGCCTAGCGATCTATGCGTGGGCAGGTTGAAGCGTGCCGAAAGGCGCGTGGAGGACCGCAAGCGGTTTTGATATGCAAATCATTCGCGTGACCTGCGTATAGGAGTGAAAGATTAATCGAGCTGGGCATCTGCTGGTTCCTCTCGAAACATGCCGTAGCATGACCTGGCCGGAGATAGACGGTGAGGTAGAGCACTGATTGGGGGAGCTGGGGGAGAAATCCCTCACCCCCCTGTCAAACTCCAAATTCCCCGTCGTCGAAGATGGCTGGCAGTCCGGACTACGGGGTAAGCTTGTAGTCCGTAAGGGAGACAACCCAGACCGTGGTTAATGTCCCTCAATGTAGGCTAAGTGTCAACACTGAAAGGCGTCCCAGGCCAAAGACAACTGGAAGGTGAGCTCAGAAGCAGCTATCCTTTAAAAAGTGCGTAACAGCTTACCAGTCGAGGTTTGGGGCACTGAAAATGGACGGGGCTAAAGCCTACTACAGATACCACGGACCACACTTTTGTGTGATGGCGTAGAGAGGCGTGCTGCTTGGGCTGAAGCAGGGGCGTGAGCTCCTGTGGACCGGGTAGTAATGAGAATTCTGGCATTAGTAGAAGCAAAGTTGGGTGAGAATCCCAACCGCCGGAGGGGCTAGGTTTCCTCGGCAATGTTCGTCAGCCGAGGGTTAGTCGGTCCTAAGATGTGTCGTAATTCGAGCACGTCAACAGGGAAACAGGTTAATATTCCTGTACCATTCATCCGTAGCGGTTTACCGCCCTGACGCTTCGGGATATGCCGGGCAGGGTCGTCGCCCTGTCTAAGCGTTCAAGCTCGTGGAGTACCGCCATGGTGAGAAGCGAGTGAAGACGTTATGGGGTAACTCGGCAAATTCCTGGAGCCCGTGAAAAGGGGGATGAATGTCCGTACCGAGATCTGACACAGGTGCCCCTAGCTGAAGAGGCTAAGGCGTGTCGGTTTAATCGTGTTAAGGGAATTCGGCAAATTGGCCCCGTAACTTTGGGATAAGGGGTGCCTGCCTGGCGATCAGGCAGGTCGCAGTGACCAGGGGGCTCTGACTGTCTAATAACAACATAGGTGACTGCAACTCGGAAACGATTAGTATAGTCACTGATTCCTGCCCAGTGCGAGTATCTGAACACCGGGTTCAACCGGACGAAGGACTCGTAAACGGCGGGGGTAACTATGACCCTCTTAAGGTAGCGTAGTACCTTGTCGCTTAATTGGCGACTTGCATGAATGGATTAATGAGAGCCCTACTGTCCCTAACACGAAACCGTTGAACATTTTGTCCTAGTGCAGAGACTAGGGACTCCAGATGGGAAGTGAAGACCCCGTGGAGCTTTACTGCAGCCTGTCGCTGTGTTACGGTATTCCTTGCGCAGCGTAGATGGGAGGCGTCGATCCACCCCTTTCGGGGGGTGGGGAGCCAACAATGAGACACCATCCTAGGTTTACTGTAACACTAACTCTCTTTGGAGAGGACAACGGTAGGTAGGCAGTTTGGGTGGGGCGCCACACCCTCGAAAAAATATCAAGGGTGCCCTATGGTCAACTCATGTGAGTCAGAAACTCACAGGAGAGTGTCAAGAGCATAAGTTGGCCTGACGCGATTACGCAAAGCAAGTAATCGCGAGAGGAAACTCGGGTCTAACGAACCAATGAGCCTTATTGATGAGGGCCATTGACGACAGAAAAGCTACCCCGGGGATAACAGAGTCGTCGCCGGCAAGAGCACATATCGACCCGGCGGCTTGCTACCTCGATGTCGGTTCTTTCCATCCTGGCCGTGCAGCAGCGGCCAAGGGTGAGGTTGTTCGCCTATTAAAGGGGATCGTGAGCTGGGTTTAGACCGTCGTGAGACAGGTCGGTTACTATCTATCTGGAGTGTAGGGAGTCTGAAGGTAAGATGGAAATAGTACGAGAGGAACTTTCCGTCGTCGCCTCTGGTCGATCGGTTGTCCGACAGGGCAATGCCGAGCAGCTACGCGATAAGGGATAAAAGCTGAAAGCATCTAAGCTTGAAACCTGACCCGAAAAGAGACTCCGTTGAGGACACGGGTAAAAGACCCGCTTGATAGGTCCGGGATGTAAGCACGAAGGCAACGACGTGTTCAGTCCGCGGATACTAACGTCCGATGCCTTCCGCTGAACTCAGACGAAATCCGGAGTACGCACTTAAACACTTCATGCCTGATTCTGATTGAGGGTGCAAACCCTTAAATAGATTCGGTGATTATAATATGAGGTAACACGGCTTGCCAAGGTGGCGGAGCGGCCACGCGGTTGACTGCAGATCAACTACACCCCGGTTCAAGTCCGGGCCTTGGCTTTGGTAATAGCGGCCACAGCAGAGGGGAAACACCTGGACCCATTCCGAACCCAGAAGTTAAGCCCTCTCACGTACTGTGTGGTACTGAGGTGCGAGAGCCCTCGGGAAGCCCAGTTCGCTGCTATTACCTCCCTTTACATTGAAAGATTGCTTTTCTGATATCTTATTGCACGAGCGTTCGTTCTTCCGAGTGTCTGTTCTGGGTAACGCACGGTTTTATGTTATTATGCCCCGGGTTCGCGCGCGACCGCGCCAGCACCCGGTGTATGAAGCGGATAGTCAGTCGCACGCAGAAGGCCGCGAAGAGTTTCTCCATCCTCACGCGAAAGGCGCTTGACCGGGTTTGCGGTTCCCGCACAGGTCATCTCAAGAATAATGGTCATAGCGGGGGCCGGGACCGGCGATGGCGTTCCCACCTGGCCTTCGCGGGGCACACCGCCGGGGCGTCCGGCACGACAGCCCCGGTGCGACTCCACGTTATCCCGGAGTTGCGGGTGCCTTGGAGGTTTTACCATGACGAAAGAGTGTTTTAGGGCTTGATAAGAATCTCCGACCGGGAGATACCGGTCAGTTGTTCCATAGTATCTTCTATCAGTTCCGTGATGCACTGTCGTGCAGTGGCACCATACTATCAATATAATTTTAAATATTTAACTTTTGCTCTTTGTAAATTATTTTTACTTTACCGTCGTGGGGCGATCTCCGCGCGTGCGACAAACAGTAATCGGGTTTGCGCGGACCCGGGGTCGATCTTTATCTCCGGGGCATGCACGGGAGGAGTTTGCCTCCATCCGATCCCGGACCGTCACAGGGGAGAAGTCACAGAAGGGGTACCGGGTGGGGTTCATCGGCTCTGGACAAAGTCGAGTGGGCTGCCGAAAGTGATTCCTACCGGCAGCCTGCCGAGAGCGTAGATCCCACGAGGATGGTGATGATGAATGCGCTACGAAGCCCGCGGTGGTATCCCCCGACTGCAACGCGGGACCGCGCCCCTTCCCGTATGAGATGCAGTATCCACGAAAAGCACCTCCTCGTCGGTCGGCAGACCTGAGTCGAGGACCTTAAGCATCCGGATTGGGATGGAGTCCATCCCTCCGCCGGGAGGACAAGATCGGATCCGGTCGGTCCTGCGCGCATCCGCCCTCCCTCCCCGTGACCGCGCGGTGCCGGCGGTCACATCACCGCAAATTGTGCCGCTTTCTGCTTCTCCTGCAAAAACCCCTCGCTGAGTTCAAAGAGGTCGCTCCTGCTGAGGGAGTGCTCCGCACGGGCGAAGATCACCTCCTCCTCTGCAGCGAAGTGGGCCTTGACGAGATCTGTAAGGTCGGTGAGCGCCGGCGTCCATGCCTCATCCCTGAGTGGTATCGCCTCAAAGCGGGCAAGCATTTCACGGATTTCAGTATGCTCCTTGAGTGATTGCCCGATCCCCCCCGGATTCACATTCCGGAGCCGCGCGTACAGTGTGGCCTCTTCTGCGTATATATGCCCCGGCAACTCGCGGCGGAGCGTGATACACCGGATATCCCGGGTCTCGTGGTTGCTCTCGAGCTCGTCGAAGAGACTTCTGATAAAGTTGTGATCCTCCCTGATCAGTTCAAGAATCTGTGCCATATGTCTGCCTCCGTCCGGGTGAGCAATAGGAGGTGGGGCACTTAACGATTTCGCCGGATCTCGTCCGCTCCCACGGATCCCGGCCGGAAAGAAAGAGGCACTGGCGCCATGCACCCGCTCGCATCGTCTCCAATTTCTCAGCGCGCCGCAACCGGCATCGCGCTTCTCTTTGCCTCCTCATACCGGCTGCCGAGGCTTGAGAGTTCGCTGCTGCTCATCTTCTGCTGCATCTCAGGGAAGATCTTCTTCTCTTCCTCGCTGATATGATGCTCCACGTTCTCCTCTATCACCTTCAGTTTCGCCACCCAGGCATCCTCGTCCGATGTGGGCGAACTGTCGAGCTGGCCGAGCAGTGTCTTGACCGCACTGTGCTCCTCGATCGCCTCAAGAATTGTATCCCGCATCCCCTCAACCTCTTCGAGCCTCGGGTACAGGGCCTTCTCTTCCCCGATGAGGTGCGGCATGAGGTTCTCTTTTAAGGAACTGTACTTCTTCTCCCGGTCGCTCATGCCCTTGCTTGAGAGTTCAGAGAATTGTGAGAGCACCATTTTGTGCTCCTGTTTCAGGATATCTATAATGTTCTGTGCCATTCGATCCCTTCCCCCACTCTGCAGGGAAGGCCACCTGATGCGGGACTGATATATATGCGTTATGCCTGGGCCGGATCCCCTCATCCCGGCACCCCCCGGGAGACTGTGCAGATATCACCTGAGCGGCCGCAGGTGGGCCTTCCCCTTCGCCTCCTCGAACCGGCCGCCGATATGCAGGAGGCGGGCATCGTCTATCTTCTGCCTGGCCTCCGGGAATACCAGCTTCTCCTCGCGGCTGACATGGCTCCTCATCGCCTCCCGGAGTTCCGGCACCGCACGGACCCATTCCTCTTCTCGGGCCATGGATATGTTGTTCAGCCGGTCGATGAGCGCCCGGATGGCCGTATGCTCCTCCCGGGATACCGCCACGAGTTCGTGCAGTCCCTGTTCTTCGAGCCTCGGATAGAAGACCCGTTCCTCACCGGCCATGTGCGGCAGGAGGTTGTTCTTCATCTGGTTGAACAACTCTGCCCGATCGCTGATGCCTTTTCGCTGTAACTCGTCCAGCTCGGCGAGCACCTTTGCATGTTCCCGCCGCAAAAGGTCCAGAATGTTCTGCCCCATGCCTATCCCCCGTATGGATGCTTCCCGGAGCACGCATCCGATAAAAACGTATGGTGTTGTCGGGCCCCAGAGGCCGCATCCTGCTGGATGCCGCCGGATACCCATAAATGGTGCGGGCGCATAAGGCTGTGTATATGCCAGAAGAGGGATCGGCCGCCTCGGAGCCCCGAGTTCCGCTCCGGCGTGAACTCGGGCTGCCTGCGGTTACGCTCTCGGGTGTGGGGATCATCCTCGGGGCAGGGATCTACGCCCTGCTCGGGGAAGCCGCCGGCATAGCCGGCAACGCTGTCTGGCTGACGTTCGCCATAGCCGCCACCATCGCCGCGTTCAGCGCCCTGAGTTATGCCGAACTCTCGTCGATGTATCCCCGTGCAGGTGCTGAGTTCGAGTACGTCTCGAACGCGTTTGGGAGGAGACTTGCGTTCGTCGTCGGGTGGCTGATCATCTTCTCCGGCATCCTCGGCGCAGCAACCGTCTCGCTCGGATTTGCCGGCTACTTCTCAGACCTCGTCGGTCTGCCGGTCCTTCCCTCCGCAATCCTGATCATCCTCCTCCTTGCCGGAATACTGCTCTACGGCATCAGGGAGACCACCCGTGTCGCCATCGCCCTGACGCTCATCGAGGCCGGAGGCATCATCATGGTCATCCTGATCGGCCTCCCATACTTGGGGCGGGTGGACTACCTCGAAATGCCCCAGGGGGTCCCGGGCCTCCTGCAGGCGTCCGCGCTCGTCTTCTTCGCCTATATGGGATTTGAGGAGATGGTAAAACTCTCGGAGGAGACCAAAAACCCCGAGCGGACCATTCCCCTCGCGCTGATGATCGCGCTTGGCGTCTCCATCCTCCTCTACGTCCTGGTATCCCTCGCCGCCGTCTCGGTTGTCGGCTGGGAACAACTTGCCGCCTCCCGGGCACCCTTCGCCGACGTCGCAGCAGTCGCTCTCGGCCCCATGGCGTTCACCCTCATATCCGTCATCGCCCTCTTCGCCACCGCCAACACCGCCCTCCTGATGATGATGGCGTCATCCCGGATCATCTACGGCATGGCCTCCTCCTTCTCGCTTCCGCCGGTCCTCGCCCGGGTGCACCCCCGGAGGCGGACGCCCTGGTTGGCCATCGTCGCCGTTGCCCTCGCCTCCATGGCGTTCCTCTTTGCAGGTGAGATCGATTTCGTCGCGAACGTCACCAACTTCACGCTCTTTGTAACGTTCATCGTCATCAACGCATCCGTGGTCGCGCTGCGGTACCGTGCGCCGGACGTGGTGCGGCCCTTCCGGATACCGGGCACGATCGGATCCCTGCCGGTCATCCCGGTCGTCGGCATCATCTCAAGCCTCTTCCTCCTCACCCAACTGGACTCCCTGGTGCTGCTGGCCGGCGGAGTCCTGGTCGTTCTTGGTGCAGGGGTTGCACTGGTCGGGGAGTGACGGTGGAAAACCACCTGACCATGAGGTCGGCCCGACCCGGGTGACCTCAATATTCTATGAGTTTACTATATATCTCCGAGATTCACTTCGACAAACCCTATATTCATCCGGGCCCTCACCGGTAAGTATGATAGGTCAATCTTCTGCCCGACGTGGCGGAGCGCTCCTCGTCACACTCGTGATCATTCTGGTTGCCGCCACGCTCTTTGCCGGCTGTACGACAGGTACTGAAAATGGAACACCCGGTTCTCCGGATCGACTCTCCGGAACCCTCTCGATCACCGGCTCGACGACCGTCCTCCCCATTGCCCAGCTCACCGCTGAGGCCTTCATGGCCGAGAACTCCGGCGCCGACCTCCAGGTCAGCGGCGGCGGGTCCAGTGTCGGTATCCAGGCTGTCGGCGATGGCACCGCCGATATCGGTATGGCTTCCCGTGACCTGAAAGATACTGAGAAGGGCAAATACCCCGATCTCGTGAAGCATGTGGTTGCCATCGACGGCATCGCAGTCGTCGTAAACCCGGCAAACACTGTTGACAGCCTGACGCAGGATCAGATACGAGGCCTCTACAACGGCACCTACACGAACTGGGACGAAGTCGGCGGTCCGGACCTGGAGGTCGTCGTCACCGGCCGGGATAGTGCTTCCGGGACACGCGAATTCTTCCACGAAACCATAATGAAGAAGGAGGACTTCGTTAACACCCAGCTCGAGAAGAACTCGAACGGCGCGGTGAAACAGACAGTCGTCCAGACCCCCGGCGCCATAGGATATGTGGGGCTCGGCTACATCGATGAGTCGGTGAAGGCGCTCTCCATCGATGCCGGCAACGGTCCGGTTGCACCGACCATTCAGAACATCGAGAGCGGCACCTACCCGATTGCCCGTGAACTCTATATGTTCACCCGGGGTGAACCCACCGGGCTCGCGGCGGCGTATCTCACCTTCATCTCCGGGCCGGAAGGGCAGCAGATCGTCCGGGACGAGGGGTTTGTACCCCTGAGCGGCAACTGGGCGGCCGCCTAAACCCCTCTCTTCTCGCCGGCCCGGTAGCGCTCGACCGGGCCGACCGCTTCCAGCCTTCCGTCCGAGAGGACGGAGATGGCGCCGTGACCGCATGCGATCAGGCACCGGCGGCCGCACGAGGCGAGTTCCTCATCCTGTCTCCGGATCATATCGAGGAGCGCCATACGCTCCCGGCGTGCACAGTCACTGTCGACATTGACCGATGTCACCAGGAAGTCCGCCAGCGAGTTGTAACGCTTCCTCTCCTCATCGAGACTCCCGAAGTTGATCAGGGTGTCCCCGGTGAAGACGATCCCGTGCCCGGGACAGAAGAGGTAGACCTGGCCGTGCATGTGCCCGCCCAGAGACTCAAGGACCTCGAACTCGAGGTCATGGACCGCAAAGCGGGCAAGAACGGGAAAGATCGATCGTGTGCCGATCTTCTCTGCCGGAAAGGTCTCGGGGTTCTCCGGCGGAGCGAAGTGTGAGAAGAGGTTGATGATTGTCGTGTAGACCTCCTCGAGGATCGAGGACTCGCTGCGCGAACCGTAGGCCCGGTTCGCCCGGCGGATGATCTCCCGGGACCCGGTGTGCGTATACACTCTTGCGTCGTAGAGGCCCCCCGCACCGCAGTGGTCCGCGTCGGCATGGGTGATGTAGACCCTGCTGATCTTCTGGAGATCCCCGAGGCCATAATGCTGGAACATCCGCACGGCGTCCTCGTGGTAGATACCGTACCCGGTGTCGATCATGACGGTCTCGTCCGGGGCGCGAAGCAGGAAGATGTTCCCGCCCCCCGGCATCTGGAAGCAGAAGACCTCGACGGCGTCGCTGATCGGTATGCGCTGGACGTCCGCGTAAAATCGGTCTTTTGTGGTGTTCCGGAGAGTTCTCCCGGTGAGCAGGATGCACTCGAAGACCTCTCTTGGGTCCTGACCGAGATTGTTGAGTTCCTGGACGATATGGTTGACATCCTGCAGGAGGGAGAGCAGGAACTCATCCTCGGCCGTCCCGATCAGCCCCCGCACCGCCTGGGCGAACCTGACATAGAAGACGGTATCGTCGAGTTTCTCGCCGGTCATGTCGTACTCGAGGATCTCAAGACGGTACTGTGACTTCAGCCGGTCGAGCAGGCTCTCGACGACCGTGGTCTCTTCGATGTTCAGGCTGATGGTGACCCGCCCCGGGTCGCACCGCCGGTCGTCGAAGTCGACGTAGGCGATGTTTGCCCCCGCCCCGGTGATGTAGGTGAGGAGTTCGAAGAGGGATCCGGGTTCATGGGGAAGGTATACGGAGAACCTGAGAAACCCGAGCGTTGGGAGCGTTTCCTGGAGGTAGCCGATCGCGTGGAGATCTTCCTTCATCCGGCAGTATGTCTCCGGTATGGCGGTCACCTCAAAGAAGACCGTGGCAGGATCGATCCTGCGGTCGTACTGGATGCGGTTGATGTTGCCCGAATAGGACTTGATGATCTCGGCCGCGCGGTGCAGCGCACCCGGCTCGTCGGGCATTCTGGCGATAAAGGAGTATTTATTCACCCGGTTCACCTGATGATTTTCATAAATGTGTGGTTGTCCTATAAGCACCTTTTCTTGCAGACCTGAAGGGTTAGATGCGGAAATGGGAGGTTCTGATGCCCATCATGCGTTTTTGCACCGGGAAGGCGGCACCGGCCGGTCACAGCGGGGCAATCTTCGAGTACACCGCCTGCGCCCAGGCGCGGACAGCCTCCCAGTCGCGGAAGTCTCCTGTCTTTGCCCGGATAAGTTTGATGATCGTCCGGTCGGTGAGGGATAGACGACCACTCTCCAGCCTCCCCGGAAAGATGCCGATATCTACGGGGGTTACGAGCATTCGGACCTGGTCCATTGACGCTTCCGCCTTCTTGAGGATCTCAGGCCCCCCGTCGGCGGCCGTGAGCCCCACGGCAAAGTATGCGATCGGTATGGTGCGCAGGTGCTGCTGGTGCCGCTCAATGAACACCTGGGGTTCCGGGAGCCATTTCCCGACGTAGATCGGGCTCCCTATGATGGCTGCCCGGTACGGGGAGAGGTCCTGGACTTCGTTCACCGGTTGCACATCGACTGCAACGCCTGCCTTCCGGAGTTCATCGCCGATCGCCTCCGCCACCTCTGCGGTCGAGCCGTAGCGGGTGGCGTAGGCAACAAGAATCCTATCTGCCATGATACATGTAGCTCTCGCTCGGCTGGTCTTATTCGTTGCGGGTACGGGTTATGTTCTTATGGATTGGTCTCCCCAATAGGCCCGATGGCGATCAGAGAAGAGGGTGCAGGGGTATGGTACCACAGAGGGCAGGTCTTCTGCACCATGCGGAGGTTCGATGAGGCGATCGACTGCTATGATAAGGCCCTTGAACTCTCCCCCGACGACCCCGTTCTGTGGAGGCGGAAGGGCTTTGCTCTCATCAAGACCGGGCGCTACCGGGAGGCGCTCGCCTGTTTCGATCAAGCGCTTGCTATCGATCCCGAAGACGCGACGGCCTGGCAGAGGAAGGGCTACACTCTCGCCTGCCTGGGCTGGAACGAGGACGCCGTAGCCTGCTGTGACAGGGCGATCACGCTGGACCCGCAACATATCCTCGCCTGGCAGAGCAGGGGCTGGCTGCTCGGGGTCATGTGCCGGTACGACGAGGCGGTGACCTGTTACGAGGCGGTTATCCGGCTCGACCCCGACCGGGGGTCTGCGGCCTGGCATCGGGAGCGTATGCAGGAGAGGAAGGATCTCGCGGCGCTCGCATCCGAGGTCCTGGAGGCCGAAGAGTTCATGGAGGTGCCGGCCTGCATCCGGGACGTGGTCGCGGAGCGGGACTACGGCAACGTCGGGCTCGCGCGGGCGGTGCTCCGGGAACTCGCCGGGCGGGTGGAGAGGGGGGCGGTTCAGCGCCCTGTGTGACTGCCGGTGCAGACCGCTGCAGACTTTTTTGGTCCCCCGGGAGAGAAAAAAGGTAAACGGTCTACCGGTGCGCGAAGTAGGCGCTCACCCGGCCGCCGTCCACCGAGTCGATCCGGGCAAACCCAATCCGCTCGAACTGAACGACGTTGTCCACTTCTCCCGCGACCAGGGGTTCGCAGAACCCCTCGAGGTCCCCGTCCTGCCGGTGGAGGATACAGGGTAGTTTCGCATCCGCCGGCAGCCACTGGATGATCGGCGCCTTTACGCGCCGGGCATCCTCGAGGAGGTCGCCTGCGTAGGATACGCGCGGCGCATCCCCCTCCCACATGATCCCGACGTTGTAAAGATCCTTTAACCGGACCATGCTCTTCCCCTCGATGTCCGCCTTCGGGACGAGGACCCTCCCCGCGGTGACGAGAGTCCTGACCCCCCGGGAGGGATCGTTCGGGTGGAGAGCCGCCCGGGCCTCGTGGCGGGGGGCGCCTTCTACGTCGACCTCGACCGGGTCGGGCACAAAAAAGTACCTGTTCGCCTTCGGGTCGACGAGTTCTTTGTTCCGGGAATAGAGGTTCTCCCATGAGAACGTAATGTCGGTCTCCCCGATTCCGATATCGATCATGGCGTTCCGGACCGCCTCAGGCTGGATGCCCCTGCGTGCGATCGCCCGCATCGTCCCGAGATGGATGTCATCCCATCCGGTGTAGACGCCGCTTTTGATCCCCTCGCGCATACTCGACGTCGAGAGGACGACGCCCGATATCCCCATCCGGCCGTAGTGGTAGTAAACCGGCTGTTTCCAGCCGAAGTAATCGAAGATATAGCGCTGTCTTCCCGTGTTTGCTATGTGGTCCTTACCCCGGATGACGTGGGTGATCCCGAGGAGGTGATCGTCCACCGCGACCGAGAAGTTCATCAGGGGAAAGACCGTGGCATCCACTCTCGGGTGGAGGGGTGCGTTCACGATCCGCATCGCCGAGTAGTCCCGCATCGCCGGGTCGGGGTGGGTGAGGTCCGTCTTCACCCGGACGGTCACGTCGCCCTCGTAGAACTCCCCATCAAGCATCCGCTGCCAGAGTTCCAGGTTCCCCTCCACCGTCTGGTCCCGGCAGGGGCATGCCTTCCCCTTGAGTTTGAGTTCCCGGAAGCGTTCGGCCTCACAGACACAGACGTAGGCGCCGCCGATCTCGATGAGTTTCCTGCACCAGTCGTAGTAGACATCGAGCCGGTCGCTCTGGTAGACGATATCGGTGATCCCGAGCCCCAGCCACTCGATATCCTCCTGCACCATAGCATATGCCTCGGGATCGACCCTCCTCGGGTCGGTATCCTCGATACGAAGGACATACCGGCCTCCATACCGCCTGACATAGTAGTCGTTCAGGATAGAGGCCCGGGCATGCCCGAGGTGTAGCGGCCCGCTCGGGTTCGGTGCGAACCGCATCACCACACCGTTCTCTGCGCCGAGAAGGGCAGGGAGCTCCCTCGACCGTTCATGCGTCTCGTTGAGTTCGTCGAGGAGTTCGGGGGCGATCTCTGCTAGGAGGCTCTTCCGGTCAGGCCGGCTCATCGCCGCCACCTCTGCGATCGCCTTCTCTGCGAGGGGGCCGATCTCCCGGGCCCGGCTCCGGAACTCGGGGTGTTTGCCGAGCACTGTACCGAGGACCGTCCCACTCTTTGGTATGCCATCGTGCTTCACCGCGTTCTGTAAGGCGTAGATGAAGAGCAGATGCTCGAGATCAGCGTCCATGGTATCAGAAACTCCGGTTTATGAAGTAGTCGACAATCTCTGCGAGGAGGCGCTTCTCCTCCGACTGCGGGAGAATCGAGAGCGCCTCCTTCGCCACGGTCGCCCGCTCGACGGCCGTGGCCCGGACGGCGTCGATGACGCCGGCATCCTCGAGGCGGGCGATCAGGTCATCGATCTCAGCGCCCGTAAGATCCCGCCGGTACGGGGCGAGGTCCAGCCCCTTCTCGCGCGCCTTGATCGCTATCAGGGTCTGCTTTCCTTCCCGGATATCTGATGCGCGGTCTTTGCCGCTCTTCTCGGTGTTTGCAAAGAGGTCGATGAGGTCGTCCTGTATCTGGAAGGCAACACCGCTGTTCACCCCGAACTGGTAGAGGGCATCGGCCTGGACCGGGGTCGCGCCCGCCAGGATCCCGCCGATGGCGGCAGACGCACCATAGAGCACGCCGGTCTTCTTGCTGACCATCTCCAGGTACTCAAGTTCCGAGACGTCGCTCCTTTTCTCAAACGCCATATCCATGCTCTGCCCATCGCAGATCTCGGTGCATGTCCGGGCGAGCATCTTTGTCGCCCGGACTTTTGCGGCGTCCCCGGCATCCGAGAGACATATGAACTCGAAAGCCTTCGCGTAGAGCACATCGCCCGCAAGGATGGCCGTCGGCTCATCCCAGACCACATGCACCGTCGGGACGCCGCGCCGCACGACGTCGCCGTCCATGATGTCGTCATGGATGAGGGTAAAATTGTGCGTCAGTTCAAGCGCGAGAGCCGCCGGGATCAGGTCGTCCGAGCTCCCTCGCCTCACCGCATCCGCAGCGAGTATGACGACCGCCGGGCGGAGCCTTTTGCCCCCCGCAAGCAGCAGGTGGGCGCTCGCCCGGAAGAGGTCGCCATGGACGTCTCCGAAGTAGCGGTGGATCACCTTGTCGATCCTGTCAGCATTCTTCTCCAGGTAGTCTTCAAGCGTCGTCATGCCTTTCTCCTATTTTAGCAACACGTTCTGCCCGTTCCGGAGGATATGGAGGTCGTTCCCGAGGGTATACCCGATCTCCTCCGCGAACTTCGCGTAGCCGCCGGTCATGTTGATGTCGCCGTGGGACGGTATGACGTGCTGGGGGTTCAAGAGGTGCAGGAACTCGTAGTGGTCCTCTTTGTAGGCGTGGCCCGAGACGTGCAGTTCATCGAAGATCCGCACACCTGCCATCTTAGCACGGGCCTCGACCAGATAACGCTGCCCGTAATTCATCGGGTTCGGGATCACCTTTGCGGAGAAGAGGATCTTGTCGCCCTTCTCCAGTCTGTAGGGGGTATCTCCCATAACGATCCTCGTCAGGATAGCGCCTGTCTCTCCCTGGTGTCCGGTGACGATCGGGAGGAACTTATCCTTCCCGGTCTTCATGATCCGCCGCAGCGTCCGGTCGACGGTCCGGCGGTTGCCGAACATCGAGAGGGTCTCGGGGAACCCGACCAGTTTCAACTGCTCGGCCGCCGAGCTGTAGCGCTCCATCGACCGTCCAAGGAGAACCGGTTTCCTGCCGATCTCATGGGCGCATTCGGCGATAGTCTTGACGCGGGAGATGTGCGACGAGAACGTAGAGACAAATATGGCGCTCTTGTCATCCTCGTAACTCGTGATGGTATCCCGGACGAGGTCCCGTGCGATCTTCTCGCTCGGACATCGTCCCTTATCAGCGATGTTGACGCTCTCCGTGATGAGAGCGATCACACCCTCCTTCCCGATCTGCCGTAGCCGGGCGAAGTCCGGCGGCTCTCCGAGGACCGGCGTCCGGTCCAGTTTGAAGTCGTTTGCGTAGACGACGGCGCCCCGTGGTGTGTGCAGGACCGGGAAGACGGTATCGATGATCGAGTGCTGGGCCCGCACGAACTCGAGCGTGAGGTGCGGGGAGATGGTGTAGCGCTGCCCGGCTTTCAGGGAGAAGAGTTTATTATTCACCCCGAATTTCTGTTCGCCTGCAATCTGTTGCCTGATCAGTTCCGAGGTATAGGGTGTGCTGATGATTGGAGCGTTGTACCGGTGTGCCAGCTTTGGTATTGCACCGATGTGGTCCAGGTGTCCGTGCGAACAGACGATCGCCTTGACACTCCCCTCTACCCCATTCATGATGGTATCATCAGGAATGGCTTTCATCTCGATCAGGTCCAGGGAATGCATGTTCTCAATATCAGCATCCTCATGGATCATCACCTGGTCAAGACGTAGACCCATATCAAAGATGACAATCTCTTTTCCGCAGCGGACGGCAGTCATATTTCTGCCGACTTCGTTATATCCGCCCACTGCTATGATCTCAATATCCATGTAGCCTCTCCTTGTAGGATGTCTTCTGTGGTTTTTTGGTTAGTCGCTGGTTTCGATCATCTGCCGGGTTAGTCCGGTTATATACGTCCGCGCGTGCCGAAGATCCCGTATCGTCCGGGATCCCGTCAGGAACATCGCCACCGCGAGCTCGCGGTGTATCGCTTCGACGGCTGCAAAGAGCGCTTCCTCGCTCTCCATGGCCGGTTTTAGGAGGGGGAGCGCCATGCCCCCGAGATCCGCCCCGAGTGCAATCGCCTTCGCGATATCGATCCCAGAACGCAGTCCGCCCGTCGCAATGATTGGGCCTCCTGTCGTCCGCACCTCGCAGAGGCTTACCACCGTCGGTATGCCCCAGGAGAGAAACGCTTCCCCGAGATCGGCTAGATCGGAGTCTTTTGCCCGCAGGCGTTCGATCTTCGCCCAGGATGTGCCTCCGTACCCGCCGATATCGATAGCGCTCGCTCCTGCTCCCCGAATAACCCTCGCGGTCCCGGCTGATATGCCGGAACCGGTCTCCTTCACGATGACCGGGTGGGAGAACTCGTCACAGAGGTTGCGGAGCGCTTCAAGGCATCCCTCTGCGTTATGATCGCCCTCTGGCTGAATCGCTTCCTGAAGCGAGTTGACGTGGATAGCGATCGCCTGTGCATCGATCATCTCGACAGCCCGCTCTGCCCACTCGATGCCATGGTCGCGGAGCTGGATGATTCCCAGGTTCGCACAGAGGAAGGCATGTGGCGCCTCCTCCCGCACGATGGCGAAACTGTCCTCCAGTTCGGGCTTTTCCAGTGCCGCTCGCTGAGAACCGACGCCAATGCCGAGGTTATACCGATCTGCGGCGCGTGCGAGCCGCCGGTTTACCTCGAGGGTGTCTGGATGTCCTCCGGTCATCGCTGCAATGAAGAGGGGGGAGTCGAGTGATGCGCCGAGGAACCGGGTCCTGGTCTCGATCGCATCCATATTGCACTCGGGAAGAGCGTTATGGACCAGCCGCACGTCCCCGAACCCGGCATCGCCGGCCTCAATGGGTTTCTCACAACAGATGACCAGATGATCCCGTTTTCTTGAGGATGTGGCGGTCTCTCCTGTCATGGTATACCCCTTCCGGTTATGGTTGTTCCGCCATGCTCCGCGCCGTCCAGGAACCGGCCGATCATCGAGACATGGAATATATGTGATTCGATGCCAGCATCGGCAAGTGCGAGGAGTTCCGCAATCTTACCTCGCATGCCGCCGGTCACGTCGGTGTTTGCCGATCCGCCGACGTCAAGCGTCTCCGCTACGCTCCGGTCGATGCGCGGGATGACCGACCCATTCTGCAGAACTCCCGCGACATCCGTTGCAAGGCCCACGCGCCTGCTTCCCAGGGAAGCGGCAAGGCGGGTCACCAACTGGTCACCTGACACGATGCAGGATCCCCGGAGACGGTCCATCACCACATCGCCGTGCAGCACGGGCACAATGCCGTGTTCTGTCATCTCGGCAATATGGCGGGTCTCGAACGAGGCCAGACGGCCGTCTTCGGCGAGAGCCATGTCGAACGGGTGGATGCCGATCGCCTCGACGCCTGCGCCCCGCAGGGCATCGACGACCGCAGCGTTCAGGCGCGAGACGGCAGCATGTGTCTGATAGATGCCGGGCACGTTCTCACCGGTGAGGCCGTCGTTGATGCGGTAGCGCCGGGCCTCCGGGTGCCCACATGATCCCGCGCCGTGGACGAGGACGAGTGCAGGGGCTCTCCGCGTGGCGAGCTGGCCTGCAATCTTGTGCAGGCGGGTGTGATCGATAGCGCATTCTCCCGACTTGTCGGTGATCACACTCCCTCCCAGTTTCAGTATCACGGCCTCAGTCATGCTTCTCTTTTCTCGCGCCATCTGTATCTATCGTGGTGATGATTGCTTTTCCTTCGCAGGCCTCGATGGCCCCGGCAACCCGGCTTTTTACGCGCCGGGGACAGAGGGCGATGATGCATCCTCCGCCTCCTGCTCCCGTGATCTTTGCCCCGTAGGCGCCGCTTGCCCTTGCCGCAAGCACGAGTTTACTGCTTGCCGGGTGTCCCACACCGAGGGCTTCCAGGAGGGCGTTGTTCATGTCCATGCACTGCCCCAGGTCCTTTGGGTTGTTGATGTTATGGAGGGCGGCAAGTGTCACGGCTCCGATGGCATCCAGTATCGGATTTGCGATCTCCGGGTGCTTCCTCTGCAAGTCCCCGACCAGTTCTACCATTCTCGCGGTGCTGTGCGGCACGAGCGTATTTCCCACGACGATCTGCAGGCCCTGTGGAGGGAGTCTCCGTTTGGAGTTACCGGTGATGAGCACCATCCCTCCGTTGGTGCAGACATAGGTGTCGGTGGGGCTTGCTCTCCCTTTCTGGACCTTCTTCTCTATGGAGTACGCGATATCAGCGATATCCTCACGGGTGCGCCCGAGATTGAACTCATCGTTGATCGCGCAGAGGGTCGCCACTGTCACCGCAGCTGATGATCCGAGACCGGACGAACTCTGGAGTTGCGAGTTGACGTAGACACTGCCCCGGACACCCATTCGCTTGAAACACTCATCGATATAGGGCGACTTCGGGCGTGTCGGATTCCGGGATTTTCTCACGGTGACAAAGACGCGGGGCTTTATTGCCATCGCTACCCCCGGCTTTCCGTAGACTACTGCATGCTCGCCGAACAGGAAGACCTTGCCCGGCGCGCTCCACGTTGCCAATTACACCACCGCTACCGCTGCATACCCCACTACCTGATCGAAGTCCCCCGTCACATCGCCGCTGGTCGTATACCGCAAGAGTTCCCCTCTCTCTGCACCGAGTGACCGGCAGGTGATGCACATGCTCGCGATCGGGCCGTAGCCGCATACCGTGGCGCCGGTCTCCTGGAGCCGGCGATAAAACTCCGGTATATCCAGTGTTTTGAGTGCATCGATTACGGAGAGGTCCTGTCGGCGGGCTACCTCGTCCGGGACGTAGTGAGAGAAGTCACTTGAGGCGACGATCCGCACATTCTTTCCCGTGTGCTCTATCGCCCGGAGCAGATGCTCCGCAAGGCTCGCCGCCGCCTCATAACTCTGGTCTCCCATTATGATGGGCGCAATCCTCGCTCTTGGGAACCGGTACTTGATGAGAGGCACCTGCACCTCGATAGAGTGCTCGCTTTGGTGTGATGCTTCATCTATATCGATATCCAGCGCGTCGACAAACTCCTTATCGACATCGACGATCCCGAGGGGTGTCTCCCATGGCACGGCAGAGGCACTGGTCATGTACCCCCGGTGGCTCGGACCGATGATGACGAATGTGCCGTCAAAATCAGGTGGTATGGTAGAGAAGGCACAGGCTCCGGTCTCTCCCGAGTAGACGTAGCCTGCGTGGGGAGAGACGATGCCCCGGGCGTTGATCTTCGGGGCCCTGTTCCGGAAGAATGTTTCCAGCAGTTGCTCCAGATGCCTGGGCTCGGCAGGATAGAACATTCCCGCTACACTGCATGGGCGCATATCCATCAAGGTTGAACTCTGTGCCTTCGGATCTTATAACTCTGTCTCAAAGTCTTCGGGAGTGAGCGATGTGGTCACACCGCGCAGGCGGAGCAGTTCCTTTGCCAGAAGGAAGTAGATCACCGAGAGGGCTTTTCTGCCCTTGTTGTTGGTGGGGATGACCATATCGACGTACTTTGTCATGTTATTGGTGTCGCAGAGAGCGACGATCGGGATACCCGTCTGAACCGCCTCGTTGATCGCCTGTGCATCACCGATGGGATCGGTCACTACGATCACGTCCGGCTCGATGTACTTGTTCAGGCGCTGGTTGGTGAGCATCCCCGGGATGAAGCGGCCGATGACCGCCATGCCGCCGATGGCATCGGCAAACTTCTTGGCCGGATACTGGCCATACTGCCGGGAGGTGACGACCAGGATCTTTGCAGGTTCATACTGCGAAAGGAACTTCGCGGCAATCTTAACCCGATCGTCGGTTGCCTGGATGTCCAGGATGTACAGTCCATCCCCACGGACGCGGTAGATGAACTTCATCATATCTTTGCTCTTCTGCTGGGTGCCGATGTGCACGCCTGCTGCCAGATACTCTTCCACAGGTACCAGCGGCTCTTTCAGCTCGATTTCCAGTTCATTTCCTGTCAAGTTAGATCAGCTCCTCTATGCGAATCAGTTCATTAAGTTTGGCTATTCGTTCCCCGCCGACCACGCCGGTCTTGAGGAAGATGCATTCAAATGCGGTGGCGAGATGCGCGATCGTCGCATCGGTGGTCTCCCCGGACCGGTGGCTCATGACCGTCTCCATGCCGCTCTCCTGAGCGAGGTGTATCGCCTCGAAGGTATCGGTGAGGGTTCCGATCTGGTTTGGTTTGATAAGAACGCAGTTTGCCGCGCAGGTCTCGATGCCCTTCGTGATCCGTTCGACGTTGGTCACGAAGAGGTCGTCTCCGCAGATCAGGCAGTGGTCCCTGACCTGGTCGGTCAGGTCGGCGAATGCGTCGAAGTCCTCCTCGAAGAGGGGGTCCTCGATGTAGATGAGGTTGTAGCGATCGACCAGATCCGCCATGTAGGCTATCTGGTCTTCGCGGGTCCGCTCGGCATCCTTGTAGCGATAACGCTCGCCGTCCCAGAGTTCGCTTGCCGCAACGTCGATCCCCATGCGGATCTCGACGTTCGTCTCGTCGGAGACGGTGGCGATCGCTTCGCTGATGATCTCGAATGCCTCGGTATCGGGTATGGCAGGCGCCCAGGCACCTTCATCCCCTTTACCGGAGAGTTTGCCCCGCTTCTGCAGGATCTTCTTCACAGTCCCGTGAACGGCAGCGTTCACGAAGACGCCCTCCGTTGCGCCGGAGGCCCCGGTGGGAACCACCAGGAACTCCTGGATGGACGTGGCGTTCGGGGCATGCGCGCCTCCGCCAATGATGTTCCCGAGAGGGAGAGGCGTCTCACCGGCAAATGCGCCGCCCAGGTACCGGAAGAGTTCAATGTCGAGAGATGATGCAGCCGCCTTTGCACATGCAAGTGAGAGTGCTACTGCGACGTTTGCACCGATTGAACTGAAGTCTGGTGTTCCATCGATCTCCCGCAGCAGTGCGTCGAATGTGATCTGATCGCGAGTGTCCTCGCCGATGAGTGATGGAATCAGGTTTTTCCGTGCATCCTCGATAGCTTCTCGTGTCGGCCGCACCTTTGCTTCATAGGTCCCGGTGCTGGCGCCGCTCGGTGCCGCAGACCGGCCAAAGCCGCAGTCCGTGTAGACTTCAGCCTCGACAGTCTCATTTCCGCGGCTATCCAGGATTGTCCTTAAGATAATCTGTTCGATGGTCGTCATCAGATCACTACTTTCTCTTCACCGTTATAGGGATCACGTCTCGATCGTACTCTTCAAGTGCGATCTCGAGCGGCTCTGTCTTCGGTGTTTTAACCAAAACAGGTGCACCCATCGATATCTGCAGAGCACGAGCCCCTATAATCCGTGCTCGTTCATATCGGGTATACGATTCCATCGTGTAGCCTCAAAATCATTCATGATAAAATGGGGTCGCTGAGATTTGAACTCAGGTCACAGCATCCCGAACGCCATAGGATGGCCAGGCTACCCCACGACCCCTCATTGGTACGGATTCAGGTCCTCCACTACTTCCTTATGCGTCAGCAGCATCCGCCTGCAACAGTAGCGTTCCAGGCCGAGATCGTCGAGGATCCGTTTTGGATCCTCGCCTGCATCTCGCCGCTCCACGAACTCCTTCCAGGCTGGAGAGACGACCTTACCGCATGTAAAACATCGTACGGGTATCATAATAATGGTCCTGCATCCTTTATATCTCTTTTGCCTTACCGGTAGGACTTCTGGTACCTTGCCCGTGCACCTGGACCGTGCGGCTTCTTGGACTCCTTCTGCCGCGAGTCATTTACGAGCAGCGTCCGGTCGTACGCGAGGAATATGTCCTTAATCTGCGGATCGTTGTGCCACTCCACAATGCCGCGCGCAAGCGCCGTCCGGACTGCCTCGGCCTGGCCTACTGAGCCGCCGCCCGATACATCGATCGCCGCATCGACGCCGTCGAGTGCGTTCGGGGCCAGCAGCAGCGGCTCGGCGATCTTCGTGCGAGTCAACTCGGTCCCGTAGATCTCCAGGGGCACGGAGTTGATACGGACGCGGCCATTGCCGGGTTTCAGGGTTGCCCGGGCGATCGCCGTCTTTCTCTTACCGCTTGTATTGATGATCTTTGCCATTCCATCACCCTCTTACTTAGTATTTTGCTCCGAGGTTGGTGCTTATTGCCCCGATGGTTATATACCTCGGGCTGCTCAGCCGGTCGATATGGGCCTCGCCCAATGATTCCGTCTCCGCCCCGGAGAACTGCACCGGAACGCCGACATAGGTCTTGATCCGTTTGAATGCGGCGATGCCGCGTTCGCGCTTGTACGGCAGCATGCCGCGGATGGTGCGCTTGACGATATGATCGGGCCTGCGCGGGAAGAACGGGCCGCCCTCACGGGATCCCCGGGTGCGCTTTGTGTAGTAGGCCGCGAGCACATGTGCCCGGTTTCCGGAGACGATTGCCTTCTCGACGTTCACGATGGCAATCTCTTCGCCGGCGAGCGCGCGCTGCGCGACGATGCTGGCCATTCTTCCGAGCAGTAATCCGTCTGCATCGATAACTGTAACCATTCGTCTCACCTGAGGATCCGTACTCTGCTCCCCTTCGGGTTGTCCCGAACGAGGTCCTCGATGGTCATACACGTCCCGTTGGCGCCGTTGATCTTGCTCATTGCAGCCTCGGAGAAGTCAAGCGCGGCGACCTTCACCGACAGGTTGAGCGCGCCGCTGCCGAGCACCTTGCCCGGCACCAGGATCGTCTCGCCTTCATTCGCGTACCGGTCGATCTTGCTGAGGTTCACCTCGGCGTAGTTCTTCCGGGGTGCATCCAGCCTCTTTGCAATCTCACGCCAGATGTTCGCCTCATGCACGCGTGACGCATCTTTCAGCGTCACGATAAGGGCGGTCAGCCGGGGGTTTGATTTACTCTCGGTTATCTTCTTCATTCAGTCCCCTCTCCCGTTATATCGTTCATCACGTCTACCAGGTCGTCTGATGATTTCTGGATATACTGTAGCGCTCTCTCGATGATCTCCCGGACGGGCATCGATCCGTCGCCTTCCACCACAAAGATGAATCGGTTTGCGTCAACACCGATATGGATGGCCGCTTCAGTGCCGATGCCGCCGGCAACGCATGCCCGCTCGCAGAGCCTGCAGAGAGAACAAAACTCCTGCCGCCCTCCGATGACCCGTACTTTTCCCTGCCCGGTCTCGAGCACATTGCGCGGGCACTCGTCGACGCACATGCCGCACCCGTCACACCTCTCATCGATGGTGATCTGCGGATAGTTCTTGTACCCGCAGGCGGTCGTCGCCTGCCACTTGGCATGCTCCTTTCCGGTGCTGACGATGGCGTATGCTTCAAGCACGACCTTCTGCTCCTGGCCGAGGCTGATGATGGGGATCTTCTCCTCTGCCGGTGCGGCATCGGGGTCCTGGGGTATCAGGTCGCTTGAGTAGACCATCTTCGGCCCCTCGACGGAGAGGGTGTAGGTGGCGGTGCAGACCGGACAACCGACGCCTTCGCAGGTGCACTCAGCACGCGGCGCGTAGCGTTTCAGGTCGGTCCGGAGGGGTATGAGCCCCAGCCGGTGCGTCAGCATCTCATCGAAGAGGACGCTTGTGTTATCGTAGATGCGGACATCTTCGATGGCGAGCGTCGGCACTTCGCTGATCATCGCCCGCCGAAGCATATTGGCGAACGATGTGGAAATGCCGCTTATGGTGAATTTGGCGACTCTCTCATCCAGTCGAGAAAACGCAATCTCCATCACACTCTCCTTCCTCTCCGGCCGCCCTTACCGCGGATGCTGTCGTGGGGCACCGGAGTGACGTCTTCGATGCGGCCGATCCTCATCCCTGCACGAGCAAGGGCGCGGATCGCTGCCTGGGCTCCGGGACCGGGGCTTCGCTGTTTGCCCCGGCCGGGTGCGCGCACCTTCACGTGGACGCCGGTGATCCCCTTGTCGCGCGCGTTCTGTGCGACCTGGATCGCCATCTGCATCGCCGCGTAAGGCGAGCTCTCGTTCCGGTCCTGCTTCACGACCATGCCACCGCTGCTCTTGGTGACCGTCTCGGCGCCGGAGAGGTCGGTGATGGTGATGATGGTGTTATTGAAGGAGGCAAAGATGTGTGCAATGCCCCATTTCTCTTCTGCCATGATATTACCTCATTCCTGTGCGGGCGATGCGGCTTCTCTCGGGGTGAACATCGTTCGTGAACGGGGAGGGGCCGTAATAACTAATCTCCTGCTCTTCGACTCTTGCGACCCGGTAGCTCGGCACGGTCACCCGGCGACCGGAGATCGCAATGTGGCCGTGGGTGATGAACTGGCGGGCCTGTTTCGGGGAACGTGCGAGGCCTTTCCTGAGGACCAGCGTCTGGAGGCGGCGGTCGAGTTGCTGCTCGACCTTCAGCGCGAGGATAGCTCCGAGATCGGCGCCCTCACCGACGAGACCGTAGCGGTACAGGTGGTTGGTGAGCTGATCGGTCTTCCTCTGGTATTCATCCTGGTTGAGGCCTCCCGACCGCAGTGCCACCAGTTCACGGGCGGCAGCCCGGTATTTTCGCAGCACGCTCTGGGCCTTCCAGAGTTCGCGCTTGTTCCGGAGCCCGTAATCGATGAGGAGCCGTTTTTCGTCTTCAAGTCTTGTCTTCTCGAACCGCCGCTTGGGCGTCGCATACTGCTTGTAGTTCTTTCCGGGATATCCCATGCAATCACCGCGTTAGTCTTTCTTTCTCTTGACGCCGACCGTTGTGCCCGTCCTTCCGGTGGACTTGGTGCGCTGGCCGCGGACCTTCTGTCCTGTCTCGTGCCTGATGCCGCGGTAGCTGCGCATCTTGCGCATACGGTTGACATCGTCATCATTCATCATGGTGAGGTCGGGCCCGAGGAGGTGGCGGACCTCTCCAGTATAGACGTCTTTTTGGCGGTTTACCATCCAGTCAGGCACCTGCTCGGTGTAGGTCTCGACGGCGTTTGCGATCCGCTCGACCGATCCGTCGTCCAGCTTGCCGAGCACGGCATGAGGATCCACACCGGCAAGGGCGGTGATGGTGCGTGATGTGTGCGGACCAATGCCCTTGATGCCGGTCAGTGCGATGTGCACTGCCTTGGTGCCGTCGAGATCAGTGTTTCTGACTCGAACAAAGTACTTTATCTCTTCTTCATCCATGTGATCGCCTCATCATCGACGTTGTCGGTGAAAGCGCTGAGGGAGGGATTTGAACCCTCGAGTCCCAGGGGGACACAGGTTTAGCAAACCTGCGCCATACCAGGCTTGGCTACCTCAACATAGAACTTTCGCATCTCTCGACACTCGCAGCACGCAACGTACTGCTCCAGACACAGCATTCTATGACTTGTGCTTATCAGTTTTGGTGAGACGTCCTAATAAAATTTGTGGTGTTTCAGGGAGACCGGGCGGCCCGGCAAACCCCGCTCCCGATCAGCGCCGATGCGACGATAGGCAGCGCAATCGTGGCATCGCAGAAGCACTGGACGCGTGGTGACTCGGGCGCCTCCTTGCCCCAGCTGATCGCCTCCTCAAAGGTGCATCCCGAGAGTCCGCCCCAGTGGGGCGCATCGGTGGTGTACTGGATGGCGTAGGCGTGCCCGCCGAGGTGCTGTTCGTGGATCGAGGCGATGACCTGGGTCTGCTGGATGAAGTTCTTCGGCACGCCGCCGCCGACGTAGATGACGCCGGTCTTCTGCGACTCCTCTACCCTGCGCGTGATCTCATCGGTATCGGCGAGCTGGTCGATATCGACGTCTATCCCGCGCCGGCGCGCCATCACGAGGCCGATGCCGATGGATGAGTCGCCGAGGGCGGGAATGAAGATCGGGACGTCATACTCGGCACAGGTGGCGATAAGCGACCGTCCTTCAGGCTTCTGCTCGTGGAGCCAGTTCCCGAGGCGCCGGATGAACTCCCGGGATGAACCCCGGAACGGTGCGATCTCGTCGGCAAATCGTGCGATCTCTGCGTCGATGCTCCGGAACTCCTCCTCGTATGCGAAGACATCGTATATGCGGTCAATCCCTTCCTCGAAGAGCGCTGCGTCGTCTGCGTGGTGGTGGCCGAGATAGTGCCGCACACCAAGATGCTCGCAGGTGTCGTGGAATATGTTTGCACCCGTGGAGACGAGGACGTCGATGTAACGGTGCCTGACAAGTTCGATGAGTATGTTCTGCATGCCTGCCGGGATCATCGCGCCTGAAAGCCCCATGAATATCGTGCAGTCCGGATCCCTGATCATCCTGGTCCAGACGCCGAGCGACTCCCCGAGTTTTCTCCCCTGGAAGCCGGTCCTGCTCATGGACTCAAGGAGTGCCGTTACATCCCTGTTCGGTTTGACTGGCTGCGTTGGTTTCATGGAAAAATCCTGATATCCGTTTCTGGTTGCGGAGCCTTAATGCTTGGTGCCGGGGCGGGGCAGAATGTCCCTGATACGGAGACGCAAGCGGAAAAACCCCTTCCGCGAACTCCCGCGCGAGGCCGCATCGCCGTCTCCACACCCCTGCCTCACGCGAAGGCGCGAAGTTCGCGAAGGGTTCGGGTTGGGAGGAGATACACGGACTTCGCGGGTAGTGCTCCAGCAGAGAACTGATAATCGATCTCAGTGGATCCGACCGAAAATTTCCGTTATCGTGCTCTGGTAAAGCCCACCCAATTCCGGCTGTCGTTCATCCCTGACGAGATTGGTGCCGGACCCGGCCTGTCCCTGAGTTCGACCTTTTCTCGCAAGCATGTCCTCATGCTGTGGACCGTGGTGGCTATCGCCATGGGGGTGGGGCTGACGGCGAGGGGTCTTCCCCTCCCCTGTCTCCAACGCGTAAAGATCCGTGCCTGTCATCAACCCCACCCCACCCGCGCTTCGCGCTCCTCCCCCGCCCCT
>ENA-UOOI01000368-UOOI01000368.1-fermentation-metagenome-genome-assembly--contig:-NODE-368-length-58872-cov-5.515922_pt1 | contig 58872 bp, 81 predicted proteins | sample MGYA00245779_ERZ724027 | MGnify/ENA primary metagenome ERZ724027 (study PRJEB28704, sample SAMN03018318) | fermentation metagenome | biome: anthropogenic terrestrial biome; feature: soil; material...
CAAGACCCCTGACCCTTGTTCTGCAAGACCCCTGACCCTTGTTCTGCAAGACCCCATGTGTTTTCAACGATTGGGCAACACAAATATATTAGATTGGGTTGATTTTTTCCCTGCTGTTGTTCTTGTACTAATCCAAATGAACATAATTCCTTAAATACTTTTAGTGTTTTGGTTTCACCCCGGCGGAGCATTCTACCCATTTCATCCCTTGTAAAAATTAAATATACCTCTCCGTCGCTATTAATCCAGTTATTTTTTAGGCTCAACTGAAATCTATCTTTTAGCAAACTATATAAAACTATCGCATCATTTGATATATCATCAAACTGTTCGAAAAATAGAAACTTTGGCATCTGATAAAAATCAGCTTGGATTATATCCTGAGCCAGTATTCTTTTTAAGTTATCCATAAAGACCCTCCAAACTATAATGAAATAAAAACGCAAAAGGAACAGATACTTGCGTTCGCGGCGCTTTCTCCATTCCTTTTGCGGGTAACCAGTATCCAGTTATGGCATCAGTACCGCGAATACTGATTACTCTATTATTATACAACATATTGAGGTAAATGTCGATAAAATGTTATTTTATCTACCCTGCTTTTGCATTTGAACAATTTCCTCAACCTGCTTGTCAACCTCACCATGACAAGTATCCCAAAGTGCCTCTCGCTCAGCTTCCATATTAACATTTACAGCATCCGCCGGGATAACTCTTTCTTCCATAAATTCGAAAGTATAGAAATTATCCTTTATTTTTACGCTGACCCTGCTTGTACATCTAATGGAAGTGGGCTTTGCTACTGGCTCATATGGTTTTGGTGCTTTTGCCTTTGCCATTTTAATCCTCCTTCTTTGATTTGCTTAATCTCAATGTAACAACTTCTTTGATAATTTGGCAGGATTTTAGCTCGGCAGCATCTAATTTATTGTTATAAATTGCAGATTCAAGCTCATCCATGTCCACATACTCTTTTTTCTTAATTAGTTTTCTCAGCTGGGCTGCAGTCACGTCCCCAGATTCTTTCAGGTTTTTAAGTTTTATAATAAGCGCATCCTCTTCGAATGATTCTCTCTGAGAAACTGAAACCTTTGCAATGTAGCCGCCAGCCTCATAGTTGTCCATGTTTGCCCCGGTCATGATTGATTTAATCATACTACCGTCAGATTTTACCTGCTTGTCCAAGATATCATATTGAGATTTAACCTCCCCAAATCTTGGGACTAAACTTTCAAGCTGTTGCTCGGGTGTTAGTTCTGGTGTTTCAATTAACTGTTTACTTCTTGCCATTCTTTTTTCCTCCTTCAATTTTGGATAATTTAGTTCTCCATATATTATATAGAATTTTATTGGTTTTTCGTTACCTTATTTTTTAATGCTCTTTTTCCTCGTTCCCCCCAAAATCGGGCTGTATAATCTCCCATTACCCCGGCTCTTCCTTTTGGAAGCCATTCTTTGAACTTTTCTAATTTTTTAATATCATTTGAATCCCAATATCTTATTCCCCTATCGTGTGATTGCTCAAACGACGGTAATGGGGGCATATCCTTTGGCTTTTCTAATGAGGTATCTAAATACCACCTATACCAGTTATTTAGCGTCTGCACCGAGATATCAAGCGTCTGTGCCACCCTACTTGCTGTCATCTTGCCCATTATAATCATCCTCCCTTAATTTTATTGATTTCATATTTTCTTCTACTCCTCTCGAATATCCTGATGAGTTATTGCCCCGGCTAATTGCTTTTCTTGCCCCGCTTTCGCCCATATTATATGACATAAGCGCACGGTGTAAATCATATTTATTTAGGTACCCTGAAAGCATATATAACCCTGCCCCAATATTTTGCTCTGGGTCTAAAAAATCAGTAATTCCAAGTTCATCAGATAACCATTTATGATTTATTTTATTGATTTGCATTATCCCATAATCGTTTGTCTTACTTATAATATCAGATTGGTATGTACTTTCTTTCTGCATAACTGCGAAAGCTATTACTGGGTCAACTCCATATTCTTCACATAATTTTATTGTTGTGGCTTGCAATTCATCTGATAATGGGATGTCATAATATTGGGTTTCTGGTTCATCCTTTGTGATTTCAATCTCTGAGATTTCAATCTTTTCGCCGCCCTGATTTGTTTTATGCTCCACCGACGCCACCACATAACTAAAATTGGCAGAGCTATCATAAAAACTTCACCACTCGTGGCATTATAACCCCTTTCCAAATCAGCATAAAGGAAACTGAAGGGAATCAGCATTACTGAAACCCCTAACAATAATCCAAACCAAAAGTTATTTCTAATCTTCATTTCTCTTTTCCTCCTTAATTTTAGCTCAGCAAGAAATCAATCATTTCTGGCTTGCTTGTACTCATTTGTCCGTCAACTAACATATCCGCCATCATGCCTTTTTTATAAACAAGTTCTTCAATTCTTTCATCAATGGTATCTTTGCAAACTATTGTGACGATTGTAACATTGCTCTTCGTTCCTATACGATGGGCTCTATCTTCTGCCTGTTCCTTATTTGCTCTATTCCAAGGGCTATCAAGGAAAATCTCTGCAGTTGCGGCGGTTAATGTTAAACCAGTTCCCATTGCCCCTATGGTTCCAATTATAACTTTACAGGAATCATCTTGCATAAACTTTCTCTCTTGGGCTTTTTTATCTTCATCCTTTATTTGCCCGGTAATAATAGCTGGGTTATATTTTCTTAATCTCTTAACAACTGGGTCAGTTATTTGTGTCCAGTTACTAAATATAATAACCTTTTGACCATTTTCTACAAACTCTTCAACCATTTCTTCCATGTGGTCAAGTTTTGCACTTTCCTGTATATCGCTACTTAAAATCCCTGTGAACCCTGTTGCTTGGCGAAGCCTTATCAACTCTGTTAGAGGGTTATTAGCAATCTTAATTTTATCAATATTTGATTTTATTTCAGCCTTAACCTCGTTATAAATGAGCTTTTGTTTTGCCGTCATTTCAACATATTCTGTTTGGTAAATCTTATCTGGCAGGTCAAGAACTTCCTGTTTTTTACGACGCAGCATTATTGATTCAAGTTGCTCTCGAAGTTCCCCAAGGTTTTTATACCCAACAACTTCATACCCGCCATACCCGCCCATCACGCAGTAATGTTTTTTGAACTGGAAGAAACTGTGTTTTTCATAACCAAGCCATTTCATTATTACAAACAAATCAAGAGGCTGGTTCATCAATGGCGTCCCGCTCATTGCTATTTTAGTTTCGGCATTTATTTTCAATAATCCTTTTGCCTGTTGGGAAGCTGGGTTCTTACATTTATGAACCTCATCAACAGCTATCATCCCAATTTCGCCTTTATCACATAACTCTTTAATCTTTGATGCAATGCCTTCATCTCGAAGGCTTTCAATATTTGTAATTAAAAAGTATTGTTCTGGTAAATCGCATAGGTCTTTGAGTTTATCCTTATTTGAACCAATAACTGCTTTTCCACTTCCGTTGTATCGAGTTCCTAAAATCCAGCTGCTTTCATTGCTATGGGTTTCAACCTCTGAAGCCCAGTTCCATTTTAGTCCATTTACACAAGCTATGATGAGGCAATGCTTATATTTTCTGGTCATCTTTTTTGCAATCGCTATATCAATAACTTGTTTGGTTTTTCCTAACCCTTGCTCGTCCCCCAGCAAGAATTTATCATATTTTAGCCCATATTCAAACCCTTCAACCTGATGCCCATAAGGGTCAGTCTTAAATTTGAAACCTTTTGGGGGTTCGTATTTCTTTGGTTCTTGGTATATTAGTTCCCCGGTTATTTTTATTTCTTTATTCCCTATTTGAGGAATTATGTTTGCTAATTTTGCAAGGGGTATTTCCCATTCCTTACTATCAGGGTTCCAAGCTCTTTGAGTTTGGTTTCGCATAATGTTAATAAGGTTATTATCATATGGAAAGCTGAGGAATGCGCTTTGCTCGCCATTTAATTTATTGCTTTCTCTTATTTCAATACTAATCATTGTTTTCATCCTTTCGTTTTTATAGTTTAGGGCTTGTCCCAGTGTCAATATTATATAACATATTGATATGGATTGCAAGAGTTTTCTTGAAATATTTTCATAAAATAAAGCAGCCCCCGATTTTACTCGAAGGCTGTTTCCAAAAAGGAGGAGGAATATATTGTAAACAGGTAGTCAGCCTGATACAACCGTTATTATTTTCGTTGACAGAAATCAAGGCTTATCCATCCAGCACCAGACTTTAATCTGCCCCACTTGGTTGCCCCTGTGCCGCTTGATTCCTCAACTATGGTATAAATGCCCTTGTCTTTAATAACACCCGTTATGGCAAAGCCTGTGCCCGCACCTTTACGGATATTTAACACATTCGCTGTTACCTTAACCAAATAAGGTCTAAAAACTGGCTTCGGTTGTGGAGCCGGGGCATTAACTAATGATAGAAATTTAACATCAACCGGGCTATTTATTGCACTTGTCCCTGCTGTGTTTTTATTTATTACAGCCCTGTTTCCGCTAATTGATGCAACAATCCAATTTTGATTTTTAACCCAACTTGGGATATTTTTACCCCCAAAATAAACAGCGTTATTTGCTAATTTTACAACATCCCCAGCCTTTATATTGGTTGTTGGGACTGGTTCAGGTTTTGGTTGTGGTGCAGGGCTTGTACCACCTCCAAGAATTTTATTAACCTCATCAGCTATATATCCATGTCTTTCATATAGATATTCGCCGGGGCAGCTTTTATTTGCAAACCAACGGTGAACTGTCATGTTTTGTTTATCAACCTGCCCAATAAGGTTTTTATCGCCTTTCCATAACAGTTTTTTAATCCCATTCCTCTTGCATATATCAGCAACTAATTTAATAGTGGCATTGAGGGCTGCGGCAGTTACTGCATATGGGTGTGTGGTATCACTTGCGACCTCAATAGTTATCGCTCTATTATCGTTAGCAGCACTTGAAGAGCACCAACTTCTATCTTTTTCTTCACAATACATTCCAATTCTTCCGTCGGGTCCTACCCCATAATTAGAACTGGCTTGGCGAGATGTTGGTGCGAATACATTACCCAAAGATTCCACGGAAGCTTGTCCAACAACACAATGAATAGTAATGGTATCTATTGCATGATTTCTTGGGCTTGTTTTGTTTGGTGATATCTTTGTATAGTTTACTAATGAACTATTACTCATTTTATTTACCTCCTCAATGGACTTGGCATATTTATTGAAATAACTCTGCCCATAATTTGCCCGGCGAACTTTTACTGCATCGCTTTGGTCAGCCGGACGCTCATAATCTAATAAAACAGCATCTGATGCTTCTTTAACTGTTTTCGCTTTCGAAAGAATGCTCATTAAGTTTTTATAGCCTTGTAATTCTTTCCATAAGAATTCGAGCTGCATTTCAAGGTCTCCAATTGATGTTTTCATATTTTTGCAGAAGTTAAATAATGATTCCTTTCTACTCCAATATGTCCACTGTGCAAGCCCATATCCCGCCGAATCCTTAATAAAATTAGTGTATTTACCATTATCAACTGCAATGGTATATTGGGCGTCTGTCATGCCCAATTTCTTTTCATAGGTATTCTGAAGATTGCAAGGATTGAGAGCACTCTCGGCATAAAGGTTTCCCATAACTCCAGCGACGGAATGGTCACCTAATCCTTTATTTTTCAGAAAGTTCCATATCTTTTGTTCATTTGTGCCCCCAATCAATGCCATCTTCTTATCCTCCTATTCTTTATCTTCTTTGGTTTCTTCCCCGGCTTTTAACCTTGCGGCGTCTACCATGCCCTCGCCTATAATATAGGCAATAAGTGTGGAAGCTGCAGTAATAATAGCCACAACCTGCTCAATCGTTAAATCGTTGACCCCAAATGCTACCAATAGGGCTGTAACAAACCCGATAACCGCTGCCCAGAATTTGCGGCTTGTCAGCTTTTGTTTCCAATTAACCTTGTCCATTATTTGATTCCTCCTTTTTATCTTTGTATTTTTCTTTTATCTTGCGGTTCTTGATTGATGCTAATGCTACAATTTCAACCGTCCAAAATGCAAACCAGCATTGGGTTAATGTCGAAGAAATCTCCATTAACCCTTCGAATTGTAGAATGAAGGCAGCAATCGTGAAAAATGTTACCGCAAAGATAGAGATGAATACTATGTAGTCTGAGAATTGCCTTTTCTTTTTTGTCAATCGTCTACTACCCCTGCTATAATATCCCATGATTTCAGCCTCCTTAATTCTTTTTAATTCCGTCAATATCCTCAATTCTTTTCCATGCAGATTTCAATGATTGCTCAGTAGTAATTAACCTATCTCGCATTTCTTTAATCTCTGATTTCATGCCATTAAATTCGCTTTTGATTTCAACAATTCCATTACCTATGTTTTCCAGTTTTACAATTACTGTGGTCATTTGAGAAGCTTCTTTTTGGTTATCAGACCTTTGGTTTCGTTTCATATTGGACATACCAGAATAAATTCCAAATGCCAATGAAATTGCAGAAATCACCAATGCTACCTCAATAGTCATATTTTCATTCCTCCTTCATCGGTTGATATTTGAGGAGGGATGGAGGCTGAACTCCCTCCTCCCTTCCTGCAATTTACTCTGCCAAATCTGCACAATCTAAATCAATTAGAACCTGCTTTACTTGCTCCTTAATTCTGTCAGGAACTTCATTAAAGAATTTTACTCCTTTAATAATAAGAGTTGCATATACAACAGCCATTTCTTCTTCCTCCTTTCTAAATAGAAATTTTATGATTAGTCTAAATAACATCAGACTTCACCATCCAAAATTCTTTGTACCTCGTTTCTCAACTTTTCCGGCACATCCTCGATTGTTTTTAGCCCTTTTTTAATAAGGTCTGCATATACTCTCGCCATAACTTAACCTCCAATCATTTCGTAAACTTCAACCAATGCCAGTTGTGCGGCTGTTAATTGACTTTCCAATGAGTTGTTTTTTTCAGAAAGTATTTGAATATATTCATTCTTTTCATAAACAAACTCATCATATTCCCAGCCATCGAATCCGGGCATTTCATCAGTTCCTTCTTCGTGCAATTCTCTGATGTTTGTTCTTGCATAGACTGTCGATTCAAGTATTTCCAAATCAGGCGGTCTCTGGGGCTGTGTTCCTCTTACATTCTCGAATTTCTCCATTTTTAATTACCTCCTCATAAAATTGTTTCATTGTATCAACTAATGGCGCTATGTATTTACAAACAAGCCTAAACCCATCACACCATATTAGCTAACCTAAATATGAATTTAATGAACACCATTGATTGTGATTCATTTTGTTCCCAGCAGCAATAGTTTTATTTATTTTATTAACCTTGCATTTCATATTCTTTAAGGTTGATTTTCTTAATAAGCAATACCCGGGAAATATCCTATACCCTAAAAAATCAATTCCTCTAATTTCTGTTGGAAATACTTGCCAGTTTTTCTTAACCTTGAGAGCTAATTCTTTATCAAAGTAAACCTGAATCTCTCGAAGTAAATTATGCAGAAACCCCTTATCGGAATGGAGTATTACAATATCATCCATGTATCTATAATAATACTTAATGCCCATAACTTCTTTTATCCAGTGGTCAAACATTGCTAAATAAATATTTCCAAACCATTGTGACATATAATTTCCAATAGGTATGCCAGTATCGCCCTCGGTACTATCAATAATTTCATCCAACAGCCATAGTAAATCTTTATCCTTAAAAATTCTTCTCAGAATCTTTTTCAATATTGAATGGTTGACGCTTGGATAATACTTATTAACATCTAATTTCAAGCAGTACATGGTTCCATCCCTATCAAAGTTTACAGCATTGCATATTTTTCTCAATGCCTTGTGTACCCCTCTGCCGGGTATGGCAGAGTAAGTGTCGGAGGTTACATAATTTATAAGGTGTTTCTCTATTACCTGCATAATTGCCCATTGGCATATTCTATCAGGATAATAAGGAAGTTTGAAAATCTCTCTAACTTTTCTTCCCTCGGTTCTCATAAAGGTTATATAATCTGAAGTATTGTAAGTCTTATTTATCAAACTATGCTGAAGTTTATTTAGGTATTTATCCGGGTCATTATTTATCATTTTGACCTCGTGATACCATCCTTTTCCCCTTCGAGCATTTTGATGGGCTAATCTCAGATTATCAATATCATAAATCTTCGAATACAAATTGCCAATTCTTTTCATATTTCCAACCCTTTGCTGTTTGTGTTTCACCCAAATCTTCGAGCTTTGCTCTACCAACACAGGTTTCACAATATTTTATGTTTTGCCCATCCAATTTTGGATGCTTGCCCACGCAAGAGAGGCAGGGCAACAGGTCTGCACCTTGGTTTTTTATTTATACACAAATAGTACGTGCCTGCCGATATTCCGATTGCGATTACCCGAATTATTATTCACATTCCGATAGAAAGCTCCAGCATTCAGACTGTTATTCCAATTGCTGCTCAATTTCGAAACACCACTTCCTGTTGCCCGATACTCAATTACTTAATTACTGGCTATGCTGCTGGCACAAACAGCACGCGCCCGCCGATAGTCCGATGGCGATTACCCGAATTATCAGCCACATTCCGAGAGAAAGCTCCAGCAGTCAGACCGTGAGTCCAAAGGCCGCTCAAGTACGAAACAAACCAAGAAACAGAATCCTTATTCACTCCAAAATAATCATTCATTGGTATGTTAGAAGCCCCAGCTGTTTCCGTTGCAAGGAAAGCAAAGTCACAATCTTCTGACCATCCAATTGCGCTTGCATACCCAGAGGCTTGTGCAATTTGGAATCCAACATTTTTATAATCTGCCTCAGTATTATCGACAGGGTATGTTGTTCTCCAATCTGGTTGGTTGAAAAAAGCATATCCATAATCGGTTGCGCTCTTATTCTGAACATTTAATCCGTCTTCCCACTTCCAAATGTTACCCCAGAAATTTTCCTCGCCCCTATATGTTATAGAAACTAATCCATTAGTTCCCGGAGCCATTCCTGATGCATTACCTAAAAATGAGGTTGCCCCTGTATTTTCTGAGTTGTTATCATCAGCAGGAACGTCAGGTTTATTTGTTACCCCTTGCCCAATTCTTCCTTGGGAATCGAAACTTGCATACTCAATCAAGAATAGTAATTGGGTTCCTGAGCTTGAAATAAAATCTTCTTGCCCCCAACCTTCTCCTCTATTTTTAGCCAGAGTTCTTAAACCATTTCGAGTTGCGTTTTGAGTTTTACCTGATAACGGTTTTACACCTGCAATAGATGATAGCTTGTCCCCGGTTGTAGCAGTAAAATCAGCAATCTGCTCATCCGTTAAAATATAAGCGCTTGCAGATACATCATAAGCACACGCTTCGAATGCCCCTTTGTAAATCTTGCTGAGAACTTTTCCATTCCTAACAAACTGAGGATGGGGCTTGAATCCAACATGAGGAAATCCTGAAACATAATATCTAATTTTTTTAGCTGACAAACCTCTTTGACCTTCAATTTTCTTAAAATCAATTGGAGTTGTTCTATAATAGAACAGAGGTTGCTCTACCATTACTTGGCATATAGTCCCAACTGGATAAGTAGTTTCATTAACTGTTACTGCTTGAGTTAGTTTTCCTGTTTCGGTATATGCCGCATCCCCATAATAAGCAAGTACAACACCAGCATCATTCAAAATACATCGTCTGCGTTTCCATGGGGTTAAGTTGTCGAAATTTACCCCCGGTATGGGGTTTTTTGAACCTGACAATCTTGTAATAGTTTTGTTTGGTACATCCCATTCAACACCATAAATATCAGATTCTGAATAACCAACATATCCCTCAAGATTTGTAATGCGAGCGTCTACTCTTTGAATATCAGCATTTGTTGCAACAGCAGCAGGGTCAACTGTTAGATTAACATTTGTGGCATTTCCCGTGGTAATAAGTAATTCAGTTAAAATACTCGAAACACTTACCCCATTATTTGCTGGCATAAAATCTGCTGTACTTGCAGTAGTTACCGAGAACAATATTTCCCCGAGTTGAGGGTCTGTTGCATAAAGACCAACAGCATAAATATAATATCCTGTACCCAATTCAGCATTTGTAAAGGCTGCTGATACTAATACAGATGCTGGGCTTACATATGAAACCCCGCTGACAAGTTGTGTTTGTTTAATACTTGTCAGGTCATTTAATGCCGCTAAATCTGTTCCAACAGAATACTGGTTGCTTGATGTCTTAATCTTTGTGAAAATTAGTGCAGTTTGACCTGCTTCTACTTTTGCGAGGAGGGCTTGCCCCCTGTTTGTGATGACTGTCGAATTAAACTGAGCCATAATTATTCCTCCATTTCTTTTTATACAAGCCTATAAGTGGTTCCTGAGTTTACAACCCCGCCCACCATAGCATTTGCACTTGGTTGATATTTTGATTTAATATCTTGAGTTAACATATATCGCATCATTGGGTTCATTGCTGCTGCTATATTTGACTCAAGTATTGGTCTATATTTCTCATTGATGTCCTGAGTTAAAAAGTATCTCATCGCTGGGTTAAATGCCGCCGCTACATAAGTATTGGCAATCCCATTCACGTGAAGTTCTTGCAATACGTCAGGTTCAATATGGGAAGGAATTGTATAGACAAGCATATTTGTCATTTCATCCATAATCCCAAACTCGCCAGCATTGATTTTAATGTGAATAATATAATTTGCATAATCCACATTCAATTCCCATTTTCCAATCCCAATAATTAGATTTAATTTATCTTTCAATGCTACAATAGTCAATGGAGTTCTATTATTGTATCGGTTGAGAACTCTTAATCTTCTAAATTCAAGAGTTTCATCAGGATTTGTAATAATCCCTAACAATTTTTCATGGTATCTAATTGTATCGGAATCTGCTGTTTGTATGAAGAAATTATCATACACTTGCTGCATTGAGCCCTCAAGTTGACCCAACTCAATATTTTCAGTTTCCATAAGGGCGATGAAATCCTTAATTTTTCTAAAATAATGAGAAAGTAAATTTATTAAGTTTGGGTCAACCATTTATTGTCACCGTCCCTTTCATGGGCAGTTGCTGCAATACCCCGGTCTCTATTAAATTTAAGTCATTCGCAGCCCCATTTAGTTTTGTGTTTGTTACATTGACAACCCCGTCAACCGCTAAAATAGCTGCAGTTACTTGAGCAACATATACCCAAACTGGGTATTCTATTTTAGTTGACGTTATTGACGCCCCCCATAATTTTCTTACCCCAAGCAAATAATTCTCTATTGCTGTATTAACAGCTGGTCGAACAGATTCAATAGTATGCCCGGATGATAGCTGAATTGTCATTGAAACATTTACTGTCAAAGGAGTTGCTGTTCCTATTGTTACCGCAGCTCCTATCGGGGCAAGCCCATATCCATTTTGTGATGGGTTAGTATCAGGAACCTCTGAAGGACATATTTTCGTTTGAATTCTTTCAACTAATTCATTCGATGCAGGGTCAAAATTTGCATTTAATATACTACATTTTACTGTCCCGCCTCCTTCCCATACAGGGTAAACTTGAACCGCCCCTATATCATCCTCTGCTAAAATTGCTTGACGGTATGCTGCAATATTTCCGGCGAAAGGTAATTCCATTAAAGATGATAAATATCTTGCCCTTAATGAATCATCACTTTCATCATTCGTTCCATCATATATTATACTTGTAATCTCCGAAAAATTCAAGTTCTGTATGAAAGTAATTGGTAATAATGCCCCTGTATAATCATTTCCGATTGTTCCTTCGGTTTCACAGGTCAACTCATATTCATAATTAGCCCCGTCCGTGCCTATATATTTTGAAACATAGAATGTGACTGAGCTTGCCCCTGCAATAGTAGAAAATCTATCGCCCAGTTGTAAAGATGTATTAAAAATTCCAAGACGTTTTGCAGCAGTTGCCTTATTTCTTGTCAAACCTCGCTCGGCAGCTTTATAGTCAAGGTATTCCCCTACTGCAAACAGGGCGAACCCATTTTGTTGCATTTGTGTCAATACAAGGTACAACCCCTCAATATACCAGCTCTCTGGACCAAGGGCTGTTTGAATAATTGACCCTTCCCTCTTATCAAGGGAATCAGGAACCCTCTCTAATTGCCTCGCTAAAATATTGGCATATGTTTGTTCCGAGAAATCTATCATAGTGTCACCTCCAGTTTTGTTTCAAAGTCTCCATAAACAGTATTGACAGTCATTGAACATATTAGTGTATCTGTATTTACCATTTTGAAATCCCAATCGCTTGCACCCAGTATTCTTTTATCTGGTATAAACGATTCTTCAATTCTTCTTTTTAGTTCGCTTGTTACAAATCCATATTCAGAACCTATCAATCCGTCAAACTCAATCCCAAAGTTTGGGGAGTATATTTGCCAAAAGAATCTTTCAACTCCAAATATAATTTGTACTGCTTGCTGCATTGCTTTCAGTCCATCTTCCATTCCTCTTACCTGTTGAGATGTTGGGTCAACATAAAATGTGTGTGTTGGATAATCCTCAAACTCAACAGGGGTGGAAAGGTCAATATTTTGTTTTGGTATCATTTCTCCACCTCCTAAAATGCTCGGGATAAAATAATAAAGTTCTGCCCATTTAATACCCGCAGCATAATTACCTTATCCCCAACAGCCAATGCCCTATTTAGTATAATGAACCCATCTTTTCTTGGAAGTGCTTTCCCATGCTCATAGCATACAATATTTCCCAACTCGGTTGAGCAAACATTTGAATCCTCAGAACTTCCCCCATTTGTATAAGTATCATGAATTACATGGTTGTGAGTTACATTATGCTTATGGTCGGTAATTGGTATCTTCTTTTCCACTACAGATTCGGTCAATATAAGAACCTCGGCAGGAAGGGGGAGCATGGTATTTACTAATGTGACCTCCAGAGGGCTTGCCTTTGTAACAGTACCAATTACCAAGTCAGTTAGCCCCGCATTATTCATATAATTTCCTGTTATCTTTTGCAACACATCAATTAGTTCAGCCATGCTTCTTCCCCCTTTATGCTTGAATTGTTCTTGTTTCTATTTCCATAACATGGTCATCATTCTTAAATGTGTGGGTCACCCTATCTAATAGTACGAATTTACTGAGGCTTATATCCCCCAAATCAGGAACATTTATCATAACCATAGACCCCGCCCGGATGCCCAATACCCCAAGGCTTTGAATGCTCAGAGTTCGGAGAACCCTATTATAATATTTTAACATTGTTTTCGCCTTCTGTACTATCTGGGCTTCATTCATTTCCTCATCCACACTGTCATACATCTGCAATAAACCCCATTGAGAAATTGTATTGGAATCCTTAAAGATGTATGTGTCAGCCTTGCCTGTCTTTTTATTTGGGCGAACTAATTTTACTTGGTTAAATGTATCGCTATCAATATCAGTTTTATAATCGTATTCTGTTAATAGGCTTTTGGTTCCTATAACAGTATTTGTCATCATATTCTCTGCTAACCTCAGGCTCAACTTGCCCCCGTCATCAAAGAAAACATATATTTTCCCGGTATTAAGGGTGGTGAGCTCAAGGGCATAACTAATGGTATCAAGGCAGCTTTTATTTTCCCTTATGAGGCTTGGTATTGCATACCCTGTATCATCAATGGTTCCCAATTTTAGGTTAAATTGGTTGGCTATTTGCTTAATTATTTCCCCGGCTGTTTTCCCTATAAAGGCATATGATTCATTTGCTTTAAGATACCGAAGCTGGTCATAACAAGTTACTTCAATAACATCCCAGCGATTCTTTGATTTTGTAAATATATAACCAAAAAATATTAGCTGCCCGTCTACTGAAAACCTGACGCTGTTCCCCTCATTAAAACTCAAATCTCCCGCCTTTAATAATGAGAATGTGAGCTTGCCTGGAGAACCTGTTCTATTAGTTGAATATTCAACTGTATCTGTTAATTCAGATACTTCAAACACTTTTCCCTGCCCATTTTGGATTACAAGTTCATATTTCATAGGCGTCACGCTTTCCACAGCTGGTCCATTTTAACCCAGCCCCATACACCAATTAGAACTGGATAATCTTGACCCTTTGTTGGGTTTTGGATTATCCTTGTCACCTTGATGCGCTTGTTATTTGCAGTTCCAAATGGTTTTGCCCCCCAAGATGAATACCAATATTTTCCGTTTGCAATAACCTCATCACCAACATTGATTACATTGTTTGGAACCTCTCTTTGGGGTGTTGCTACTGCTTTCGCTGGTGCTGCGCTTACCTTTGGAAGAACTATATTTACTTTTTGGGGTGCGAAATCTCTATACTCTGATAATGAAATTGTGTAATAAAAATCTCCAGTTTCGCCGCCCTTTTCCTTTGCATCAAAATCCTCTATAATAACCTGTATATTAGTATCAAATATCGCCCCGCCATTTTCATGGTATCTATTAGCAATAAATCTCAATGGCTCTTTTTTATCTTGGCATTCTTTGAAAAAGTTTATATAAAATTCTGGGGGCTTAAACCCTCCAACAGTTTGGATTAATGGGTCATCCGGGTCTCCCGGCAATACCCCCTCAAAGGATACTTGGCGAAGTTTTGGGGTTCTTGGAACTACAATTTCGCCAAGGTCAAGAACATTGTATCTATTATTTTCAGTTGGGTATTCAATCGGCAACTCCTCAGGATTAACCGGGAGGCGAATTGTTATCCCATCTTTTCTAAAATATACTCCATACTTTGTAGCGACGTTCATTACTTTTGCCTCCCTTCCTTAATAAGCATACTCTGCGTCTGTGTGCATTGCTACCTGTTCCTCGAGAACTTGTTTAACTGCACTTGCAATCTTTTTCTCATCAATCTTTTCGCCATTTTGGTTGGTTACTTCAATTTTAACATCCGGCGAAAGAGTTTTGACATTAACATTTGCAACATACTGACGCTCTGCCATATCAACCAACATTTTCAAATCTTCGTCTGCAAGGCTTACATCATTTTTAATCTTGCCTACTTCTCCAATAGAACCTACCTTATCAATCCCATTAAAATTCTTAAATGGGTCATTTTGCCCCGGCATTAAGTTTCCAGTAATACTGTCTAAACTAATTGAATTCAGTTTATCATCTATTTTCTTTCCAACTTCATACCCTTGTGATGCTGCGTCTTTATAATCCCATTGGTCGAGCTTCTTTGCTACCTCAACCCATTCAGATGCATCCTTAACCTCTTGGGCTGCTGATTTAACATTTGCTAACAAGTTATCCAAGCCGCTTGTGATATTAACCTTGACACCGGGTATCTTATTTAATAGGCTTTCAATACCGCTGGCAATCTTTGCAATGTAACCCAGAACAGTTTCTGCAAGCCCCAAGAATAATAGCTTAATAGATGCCACTGGGTCTTTGAATACATTGGCGAAAAAGTTGATGAAATCTGCAATAGCATTCCATATATTCACTATAAATGTGTTATAAATAAATGCTGCTAATACGAATATGGCTCCCATTATTAGCCCCGTTGCACTTGTGGTTGCCCCAGTCCATTCATTGATAACATCAATTAACTTATAAAACATAATGATGAGCGCCACTATGATTGCAATAATCAATAATATCGGCCATGTAGCCGCCACCCATGCGATAAAGGCTTGTACCCCAGCAACTAATGCTGCAATCCCCAAAGCAATAAACAAGCCCGCCACAATAGGCAGATTATCCATTGCAAGGTTGACCAGCCACATAATAGCGTCAACCACATATCCAATTCCAATAGCTGCTACTGATGCAACTTCTTCAAGAGTTTTGAAAAACTTTTGAGCCTTATCGCTTGACATCCATTGATTAAACTTATCAAAAGTTGGTCCAAATGCTTTAACGAATGCACCGGCTGCTTGTGTAGCACCATTTTTCATATTACTAACGAATTTATTCCATTTTTTCTGTGGGCTTTCCAACATTTTTTCATAAGCTTCACCCGTCATACCTGCGGCAGATGCTGCCTTTTCCAATGCATCAAGGGCTTCGCCAACTTTACCTGATTTAATTAACTCTTCAACTTTGAATTTCTCTAAAATGCCTTTACTGATATTAGTTGTAGAAGCAAGTAAACCAGTTGAGCCTTGCATGAATGCTCTTTGCAATGCATCCCCCATCTGCCCAAAATCATTTCCTTCGCTAAATATAGCCAATTTATCTGTGAGAGCATTAAATTTATCCAAATTTGCAGGCTGTGTGGTTACTTTCATGAATTCAGAAGTTGCTTTTGCTACTTCGCTTGTGGCTCTTCCATATTCATTTGCTGTTTTACGAACATAATCCATAGCTGCCGAGCCTACTGCATCATCGCCAAAGGTTGCTTGGAATTTTATTTCATAATTGCTTTCCTTCATTGCATCTGAAATAAATGAGCCAATTTTCCTTATGGATAAATAAGCTGCAGCAATTTTTAGGAGCTTGCCCAGCATATTATTTAATCCGCCATTTGAAGCTTTTTCTGCTTCATCAGCTTGCTTTTTATGTGCTCTCGCAGCATCATCTGAACCCTCGGCTGCTTTCTTTAACTTTTTGGATAAATCTTCTTGACTTCGAAGAAGTTCATTTGTTTTCCCGGTTAATTGTTCAACCTTTTGTCTCTGCTTTTCTGCCGCCTCGGTTGCAGCCCCTTCATTTGTTACTAAATTAGAATAGGATGAAACTGCTTCCTGAAGTTTTGTTGCATTTGATTTCAATGCCGAATCAACAGCCTTGAGCTGCTGTTCATATTGTTGCAAAGGGGTCAGCCCTGCATTAACTATATTATTAGCCGCCTCATATGCTGACACGGCTTCGTTCTGTACCGTCTGTGCGAGGTTTCTTTGTTCCTCGGTTCCACGTCTTGCTGCCTCAGCTGCGGCTTCCTGTGCTTGCGCTGCGGCTTGTGCAGCTTGTTGCTCTGCAATCAGTGCGTCGGCTGTTTTATATCCTAAATCCACAAGTTCTTGTGTTGAATACATTGCCTCCATTGCCGCTTTATCATATGTGCCAACTTTTTCTGTCCAATACCCCATTGAATCAGCTGTGGCTCTATATGACTCAGTTAGTACAGAAGTATTAGAGGCTGCGGCGGATGATGCTTGACTAACATTATCCACCGCAGCCTGCACAGCTTCAGATTGGGTGGCAGCTGTATTACCCAAATTTATAAAATTATTAAAAATTGATGTAAACTTATCGACAAGCGTCAATTCCTCACGAATTTGCGCCATACTGCCACCTCCTTACTTATTCTTTCTCGAATTCATTTCCTTAATAGCCATTTGAGCCATTAGTGTTCTTTCCTCGATGGTAAACTGCAATATCCACCCGGGAGGCTTCCCGAAGTTGACGAACATATAGTATGCTAATCTAACTTCGGGGTCGTCTCCCGTTAGGAGTTTTTTGCTTCATCATTCAAATCATCGCTATCCTTAAACCCATTCAATTCCATAATGGCTTCAATTAACTTTGCATACTCGCCGCTCAGGAACATCTTTGCAGGAACCAATGCTGGGTCAACTACCCCATAAGCATCGCACATTTCCTTGCTTGAGAAATCAGGTTCTGAAACACAAGCCAAAACCAGCTTTGACTGATAACCTATTTTGTCAAGGGTTTCATATACTGACCCCCTATCCTTTTGTGTGCGGGTACAAGATTTAATCAATCTATTATTTTCTTCCTGTGTAATTGCCTTAATGGTAATCTTTGCTGGTTTTCCTTTTTCATCAAGGAATCGCTCAGATACCACAACTTCCTTTGAAACACTTGCGACTGCAGGTTTCAAGAATGCACTCAATTTACTCATAAAAACTTCCTCCTCCTAAATATTAGTTGTTGCCCAGCTGTTCTGGGGCATTAAATGCCTGTAGAACCTCGAAGCTGGTAAAGCTAAATGAAACATCTTCCGTCAAGAAATCCGAGTCAGCATCCAATATGGAAATCGGAACCTTTTGGAGTTTCACATTGTAAAATGCAACAGTTTGGGAACCAACAGAAGTTGCCGGGTCATCATTTGTTACCTGCAATGTGAAATATGGGAGCTTACCTGTTTTCAAATAGTTCTGAACAAGTAATACAAACTCTGGAGTCCCATAATAAATTGTCATTGACCCAGTCAATGTGACCCCAGTTGTTTTCTTTTGAACAAGCCTTGTTCCAACTACCTTGAAGTCAACCTCCTGAAAGTCAGCGTCTGTATTGAATTTCTTCATTCCAAACATTTCTACATTTCTGCCGTCAATAGTTGCAAAGGCTTTTCCTTCCTTACCATTAAGGGCGTCGCGCTCAAGTAAAAAACTCATTTATATTTCCTCCCTTCTTATGACACTGTCACGGTCATATAGATTTTTTCAATGCTATCAACCGGCTGCACATTAACATTGATTATAACTGAATCAATATCATTTCCGGGCAATACTTCAACATCGTCAGCAGTAAAGTTTTGAACTGCATTGTTACCCTGCAACTGGTTAATGTATCCAACAATCTCTGCTTTTAATAGGTTTCTGCCTGTTTCATTGTTGTCAGTCTTACCTACATAATACAGGGCGAATGTCTTATAAATATCATTGGCAATCGCAAACAATACACGGATAACTCTATTTTTTCTGAACGAGTTGCTCTTATCCTGATTAAAACTTGTAAAGGTGTTGATGTCAGTTAAGACCTTAACCTTTCCATATTCCTCAAAGAATACGAAGCTTCCCTCTAAAATAGAATCATTGAGCTCGGTGTTTGTCAAACGAGGAACTGCATCAACAGCATTTGGGTGAACCCCATAAGTCAAAGACTGGTTATTTCTTGCCCCGGCTGTTGCCCCGCCTACCCACCAAGTGGCTTGCTCTGGTGTCAATGTTGCCCCATCATTTAGCTCATATCCGTTTTTAACGCTGATTACTGTTTCATTGTCAGCTTCTTTGTACTTTGCCAAAACAGCCTGACAATATTTTCCAGTATTATAGCTCAACCTCTTTACAAAAGAAGCGAAAGCTGATTTTGTAATAGCGTCACTTCCATCATAAATAACTACATTAAAGCTCATAGGCTCGAGGGCAGTTAAGAAGCTGGAATATGCTGTTGCTGCAATAGTTCCATTCAAGCCGCCAGTAAGTGGTGCTCCTGATGTTGGGCTTACCAAATCATTAGCCTGCCCGGTAAAATTAACCCAAGCATTATTTTTCAAGTCAGCAACTTTTGCTGGTGTGTTTTCACTAATAGATGTAAAGCTACCAACAACCTGCGAATCCTGAATTACTCCATCAACGATGGTTGATACTGTAAATACAGCATAAATCCCCTCTGTAACTTCAGTATCAGGGTTTGGTGTAATTACAACAGTAATATCGTTTCCCCTTACACCCAGATATTTTGCAGTTGCTGTTACTTTGCTAATTGTAGCAGATGCAGCCGCTCCGTCAGTTGTTGGAAGCCTATAAACCATAATCTTCGAAGCCCCGGCAGAAAGCGTGGTTCCTAAAAGAATTTCTCGTATAAATCTCAGTTTGTCACTTGTAATGTCATACCCCAGTTTTGGGTAAACATCTTCAAGTGAGTTAATCATAATGAGCTCATCTGTTGCGCCCCAATCCATTTCTCTTGCAATGGCTACAATACCTCTATCGCCAATCGTTGCAAGCAACTTTGGAGAAGATTTGAAGTTAATGTAGATTCCGGGCTGTAACTTATTTTGAGCTTCCCAAGTTCCTCCAGCCATTAGTTATTACCTCCTTTGAAATATTTTGATACGATTTCCGCCGCCTCATTCTTTGAGTATGCATCCTTTGGAAGCAATGCCCTCAAGAAATCTGGGTGGTAATCTTTGAATGATTTACTGCGTATTAGTGTTTCAACAGGGAATTTAATTTCTTCCGCTTGTTCCTGAGCCGCAGCGTTCTCAGGTTTAGTTATCTTCGCCATACGATTACCTCCAATCATGTTATGGTTTCATTTAAGTCATCAACCCGCTGCATGAACGGGTCTTTTATGGTTTCTTTTGATACCCTTAAATCAAGCCGCAGCTCATAGTGCATAGCTGATAAATCCATTTTCCAAGTTCTATCATAAGTTCTAATTAAATAATCTTGACCGTCTTTTGTGTACTTGAATGTCTCAAGGACTTCATCCAATATTTCTGCTGCAGCCCTATATTGGTCATAAAGGTCAGGCAAGTCATATTCAACTAAATAAACCAAATCAATGTGCAAGTTCCTCCAATACCTGTTATCAATAGCCTTTTTAATTGTTGACCCCGGTATATAGTTAATAAACCACGCTGGAAGTTCTGTGCCCTGTTGATTGGGGTTATCATAAATAGTTGAATCAGGAAAATGCTCAGCTAAAACATCTGCGAGGGCATTGCTTATGGATGATATATCAATTTTAGGTTTCATTCGAATAGCCCCCTTATCTCAGAGTTTAACTGTTCTAACATCATATCTTTATAAACATTTATGGCTGCTTGCTTCATGTAAATCCCTTTGACATATTTTGTTTTCGTTCCCACCATTATGCCCCCCATTTCAGGGTCAACCTTTTCGAGGAGACCATTATATGGGTTAATCATTAAGCCGGGAACGAAGTGCATATCCATTCTATGCCCATCATTTAGGTATGAAATATAGTGCATATTGTTCGCCAAAATGGTTTTGTATTCATCACCAGTTACTTCTGGTCTTGAAATACTATCAGAAGCCCAATGAGCTTTTGCTTGCCCGGTTATTGCTCCCGTCCCACGCAAGGCTGTGTCGTTGTTTGGGGGCGTCATCTCGGTGGCTTTGTCAATAGCATAGAGGGTGGCGAGTTCTTGCGATTCTGCTAATATTTTGGGCATGTCCGCTCCCTTATTTTTTAAGGTGTTTATCCTATCCCTCATCGCTTTACCAAAGTTTCCCATGAATCCTCCCTCCTTACTTCGTTCTCGATTCCCCGGATAATGCAATTTGCTTGTGTTGGAGGTCTGGCATTGCCCCGCCAAAAGGCTCATAATAATCTGCTGGTTCACCGGCAAAATACCTTCTTGGCTCGCTTGCTTTGCCTATATTGCCCCCTCTAATTACAAGCAACTCATCCCCAGTTTTAATATCTTCATTTACATCAACCGCCATCATATCGGCTCTGGTTACTTGTGACGCTGTATCCTTCATTGTTACTGATGGATTTGAATTTCTATATACTCTGCAAGGGATATTTTCTTTAACCAACACTCTTCGTTGCTTTGTGGTGTTGCCCTCTTTGTATGATTCGGTTCGCCATACTGTAACGAGGTCAGTGTACCAGTTTTTTATTAAATTAGAAAACATTGATACACCTCCTAAATAATGAACGAGCCACCCATTGAAACGAGTCTCGCCTCGGTTACAAGTAATTGTCCATAGGAAGTTGAATTCCAAGCTCCCCATTTTTCTGTTGCAGCGATTATAGCCTTGTTATCATATGAAACGCTGGCATCGCCCAAACTTGCTGAGCTGGTTAATCCAAGTAATGCCCCAGAGTTAGCCGCTTCCCCGGCAGATTTTGATTCTGGTGCATAACTCTTGAGGTATAATGCTGAGTAATGGGCAATATATAAACCCATTGCAAATCGCCATTTCTCGAACCACCGTGCTTCTTGTATTGCAGCATTTGCCATTGAAATGAATTGCAGCAAAATAGTGGAGGGAACCAAGCAAACATGGGTGCCAGATTCCTCTTTCTTCGTAAACTGCGGAAAATCTTCCTTAAACATTTCTTCGGTATATACCGATATATTTTCGCTCACGATATTTGAAGCTGCTCCTGCAATTCCAAAGAATTGACCCAAGTTCATATGGTTCCCTCCAATCTTTGCTTTTTATGCAAACTGTTGAGATACTTCTTTAACAGCTGCATTTGTCATTTCCTTAATGAGCTTCTTTGTAGCAGTTACATCAAGCCCTTCCTCAGTTGCTTTTGCTTCGGCTGCGGCTTTTGCAGATGCCTTTGCTTCATCAATAGCTCTTTTCTTTTCTGCTGATTTTTCAGCAGCATCAGCCTTTGCTTTTGCAGCTGCATCGGCAGCCTCCAAATCAGCATCCTTTGTGGAAACAATGGCAGTAATTGTGCCGTCTTTGCATAGGGCATTAAAATACCAATGTTTTTCAACCCAATCAGGAACCGAGCCTATATAACCTGCAGGAATAGGGAGTGTATCCCCATCCCCGCGAATTTCAACACTTTTCTTACAACTAATAAATTTAGCCATTACTTTTCCTCCTCCATTTCCTTAAATTCCGTCGTAATAACGAATTGGCTGTGTGTAGAACAATTCTACTTCGGAAATGTTAGCCATATACACGCTATCGTATGCAAGAGCATCGATGTTCGGCTGAGTCATAGTTCTGGAAAGAGGTACAAGCTCTTCCATTGCCATGAAACGGTCGTGGTGCACATAAGCCGTCATTCTGTCTGTACCACCTGCGCCAGCACCTTTACAGTATGCTGTTGCCCCGATTACAAGGTCAGAACCATTCTGAGTTGCCACGTTATTTTCAAGCAAGAATGTCAGGATTGTCTTCTCAGCAATCGTGCTCACCTTTGTAGTTGCAATATAATTATACTGCTCATAAGGCAAGAGGATGTGGTTCGGAATTGCAGACAAATCGTAATTCGCAGCTGCCCAACCTGCAAGGATTGCATCATTGACATCCTTCAGGATTTCATCTGGTGTCTTATCCTTCCAAGTTGTCTTTGTGCTTGCCCCGGCTACCACGTTAGATGCTACAACTTGAGCATTATTTAGCAAACCAGTTGTGCCATAGTTTTTCATGCCGATGTATGTGTTAGCATCCATGTGCTTGTCATAAGCCAAACGGATACCGTCAGTCAACATCTTATCAAGAGACCTGCCGGTGATATTGCTTCTTTGCATATCAACAAACATAATTCTCATGATTGCACTAAACATATGAGCCTTGAAGGTATCTTTGTCAAGATTAGCCTGAATTACAGGCACCCCATTTGCTCCGGGTGCATTTACTACTCCGTCATTACTGCCCCCAGTAATACCATAATCGATATTAAGAGCTGAAATGAACTCAACCCAGCCACCCCCGGATTTAATAGGGATGTCCCTCGTATAAGTTACAGATGTAAGAGGCTCCCTAATTAGAGGCTCTCTCTTTTCCAATTCGGAGATTAGCATTGCCCCTCCATTAGCAATAGCAGCGTCGGTTGTGCGTAAAGGTGCACCAGCCATCGGTCTAATGCCAAAGGAAGAAGGGCTAACTACTCCACCATTAACTGTTCCAATATTTTTCATAGTCTTATTCTCTCCTTTCTTTACGCATTGACTCTGGTCAGAAGTACAAGCTCTGCGACGCCATTAGCATCCGGCGAGCCGCCCCACTGAGCATTTGTCAATTCAATACTATTGGTACTATCTGCGGTGGCTTCGAAATCACCAATAGCTTTACCAGTAGCAGCTACAATTCTAACATAAACCTTTCCGCCAAGAACCGGGGTTCCAACCTTACATATAACATTGATACTGCCTCTTTCAAATACAGGAACTGGCTCATCTACTACATAAGCCCCGCCTGCATTTTGGTTGGTATAATTTAGGGCAGATTTAATTTCTCTGGAAGCAACCCCAACGAAATCAGCTGCTGTAAATGCATCAGTTACATTTTTAACCCCAACCACCGTGTTCTTTGTTCCCTTCATTACTGGGCTTCCAAATACGATGTTATCAGCACCCACGTTTGCACGAGTATTGATAATCATATCTGGCTGTCTGCCATAGGAACCTGCGAATCCATGATTCATTGTTTTTTCAAAAGTCTTTCCAGACATATTATTTCGCTCCCTTCTTCATGTGAGGGTTCAGTTTATCATATGCAGCCTGTTGTGCATCGATATCAAGTATCCCACTATTATATTTAGCATCATTTGCATTCTTTCTCGCTGCGCCAGCAGTGGCTTTCATAATGTTAGCCATTGTGCCCTTTGAGCCGATTTGGTCTTTCACTGATTTAAGCAATGCATCGGTTACACGCTTTCTTTCGGCTGAATCCTTAATTGCCGCAATAGCAGGTCTCGCATTTTTAAGCATTGCAATCGCCGCATCCTTTGCAGCTGATTCAAGTACAGAGTTATCAGAACCAACTTCATCCATTGTTTCTGCATTTACTGTCAATGCTTCTTCTTGCTCTGCCATATCCTCATCTTGCATATCGCCGTCTTCATCGACGTCCTTGCTGGTGAGTTCCTCAATCATTGCTACAATAGGGTCATCAACTTCCCCATTTGGTTCCTTTGCTTGATGCTGGGCTAAAAGGTTCTTGATTGCGCTAATTACATCATCGCCATCTTTTACCTTTTTATCCTCAACCTGAACCTCTTCCTCTTTTTCCTTTGCCACTACCGGGGGAACCTCTGCATCTGAAGTCTTCTGCATACCTTTCACAGCAGCAGTTAGCTCTTTGATTACAGAAACCAGTTCGCCCTCTCCTGCGAATGCCTCGTCTTTCACTGGCTCTTTTTCTTCTCCGCTCTGCATACTTTCAATAGCTGCAGCGGCGTCTTTTGCCATATCCCCAAGCTCGTCGGTCGTTTTCGCATCTCTGACGCTTCTACCGAATAGATTTAGGATAGAGCTAATTTTGTCCGTTTTCTTACTCATAAGCCTTTCTCTCCTTCCATATTGAATAGGTTTAGATACTGCCGCTGGAACAGAATCCTTTATGCAAACGCTTTTCCCAGCTCGCCCTTCATCTACAATGGCGATATGGTTTCCACGTATTTGCCTTTGTGAATATGTGCCGTCATCATTTTGGACATAATTGCAAGAATATCCGCTTGATACTTCTCGGCGCAGATTGTTTTCTACTACATTTATCAGATTTGGGTCTGTAATAACAAGGTCAGCCATCATTTTATCAGCGTCGGCTCCAGCCCCTCTTCTAACATTTTGTGCGTGCCCTTTTGAATAATTTGAATAGTTGTGAGATTCGACATCATCTGGCGGGTGACCATCTGTTACAGGTTTTCCCTCAAACGATGCAATCGCTGCTAATTCAAATAATGCATCAGTATCCCTTATTACTCTTACTGGGTCTGGGCTGTCAGTTGTTAGCCCTAATTCCTCAGCTAAATATTGCATTTCGCCAAGTCTCCCAATAGGTACATTCTTACATATCAAATATCCTTCAGGTGTTTTTACAATGTTCGGGGAAATTTGTCCCCCATAGTATGCAAGTCTCATTCGGGTTTCCCCTCCTTTATTTATTTTACACCCGGAACCAATAGTTCCTGATTTGCTGTTTGACCTGTTACTGCCTTAAACATAAGGTCAGTAATAATAACATCATGGTCATTTTCATCATTCATTATTTCAGCAAGTTTTGGAATATCTTCTGGCGGGGCATATGCAAGGCATAAAGTATATAATCTAATTGCCTCATTTTCTGAGGCTTTTGCCCTTTCCAGAGCTTCTATATATTTTTCATTCATTGCTTAACCACCTCTCTAAATAAAGAAACACCATAAAGACATCGACCCTCATCGAAGTTTTCATAGTGTTTTATAGTTTTTAATTTACACGACTATTATAACATAATACGAATAAATATTCAACAGTTTTCTGAAGAAATATTCAGATTTATTTTTGAGCTTTTAATGCCTTATTCATCTTCCTATATTCCTGCTGCCATTGCTTGTATTTATCGCCGCCAGCCACCTTATGCTTTAAGAATGTTTGGAATGTTTTTGGCATCTTATCCCCCAGCACAGTTTTATACCTTTTGAATTGTTCGAAGTCATTTAATAACTTTGACCTGCCCTGCTCTTTATCCCGGTATGCTTTTATTTGGGCTTTGCTCCTTGGGTCAACTGTTTCAGGGTTCGTTTCGAAACTACTGAATTCCCTTATCCGTCTTAACTCATCTTCGCTTCGCCCAGCCTCATAAAATCTTATCATGACGTGCAAGCAGTTCGGGTGTATATTTAGCCATGTATTATCTAAATCATCAGAGCCATTTGGGTCTACTTTGCCAAATGCCCTTGCAAGGGGTGGATAATTTGGGTCTTTGCCACTGCGGCTATATACTCTGCCCTCAAGGGGTGCACATATTGGGCAGGTGGTTCCGTGGCTACTTATTTGATATAGGTCATGGGATTCATCTGCAAACAGTACCCCCAGATTCGTTGCCTGTCGGCTTGTGGTTCTGGTTGCCATGTCAGCATAACTCCTCAATGACCAATCCCTTCCTGCCTTGTCTGTAAATGCCACAATACCCTTTTCCTCCATAGTTTTGAGGAATTGCTTTTGTGCTGCCCCTATACCAAGCCCGCTGGCTTCCCCGGTGGCAACTTCTTCTAATATACTTGACCTAAATACATCTGGTTCTCTTCGCCCGAGTATCAATGAATCCTGCCAAGCCTTTTGTATCCCTTTATTAGCAGTAATCGATGCTTCCGTTATCTCAGCCATTAAATTATGAACAAGTTTATCCACAACATTTCGCTCAATGGTTGTCAATGCTGTTGCATTTTTATATCCTACCAAATGTCGCTTGCCCATTAAGTACTGGTCTTCAATGAGGTTCGGTATATACTCCCATGAATCATCAATAAGGTTTTGAAGGGTTTTCTGTACCCTTTCCAATTGAGCCCCGTGGGAGTATATAACCTGCCCTCTTTCCTTCTTGTATCCTATAATATTGATAAGGTCTTGTTCTGCCCTGAGGAATAGTTGACGAAGCTTTGCCATCTCTTCTACATATGGAACAGGCTTGAGTGTTTTGGTTGCTTTGAGAGCCTTTGGTATCTTCATCAATATCACCTCCTGCTAATTAACCTCAGCGACGCTGCAAACGGAGGAAATAATTCCTCGTTGATTTGTTTAGGGTTCTTCCATAAAGGGTCGGTCATTTCATCGCTACTGCATTCTGGCTCGCCCTCGTATTCATTGCATAGGAATATGTGTGGTTGCCCATATTGAGCCCCAAGCCCTTTTAATTGTCCTAAATTAGTGAGCTTTGTCGGGGTAATGCCAAACTCTTCTTGGGTTTCCCTGATTGCTGCTTGCTCGGGTGTTTCGCCTTCTTCCACATGCCCCCCGGGTCCACATAATAGATTATTATCGGTTCTTTGCCCAGTTAGTACCAATCCATCATTGTTCAGAACCAGCACCCCAACTGTTGGCTTTGTGTCGCTTGATTTGGCGGCTTTTTCTTCCCCCAGAGGTACTGTCATACCTTTGGTCTGTGGGGCTTGATTCTCATCTTCAATGTCTTCGTCATCTTCTGGGTATCCAAAGCCGCCGCCAGCCATTAATCCTGCCATAGGGTCATTCATAGCCATTAAATCCTTTGCCCATACCCCAGCCCCTTGCTCAACCATTTCATCTGTAATATTTGAGAACATTCCAGTTGAATCCGTCAAGTTGGTCAGCTCTTTCATAAACGCTTCCTGCGTCATTCCATTTGCATTAAATACCTCAATCAAGGAGGCTACCTTTTTCTGGATGATATTTGCCTTTTCATCCTCGCTCGGCGTCCTAATTGATTCGAATGTAAAGTCAAGGTCATCAGGTATCTCGCCCCATGCTGATAATGCCATAATAGGCAATAGCCTCTCAATAACAGGACGGAATGTTGCTTCCCTCAATTCCTCTATATAATCATAATAGTTTTGGAGGTCGCTTTCACCGGTTGCATTCATACCCGCTGGGCTTCTTCCAAATAACTTCGTTACTGGTATTCTTGCTGCGCCAGCCACGTCCATCATAATGCTATCATACACCTCTGCAAGCCCAGAAAAGCTATATTGGAGCTGCTTAACATTATCGCCCTTGTTTACCATCTTGACCCCAAGGTTGCTTTCCAGCACGCTTTGAGCTTGTATTAAGTTCCAGAACCTTACTTGAGCTTGGTTGCCCCCTACTGCAAACAACTGGTCAAGGTTATCCATCTCATATACTGATAAATTAGCTCGGAAGGTCAATGATGCTATGTTTGCTGATACATTATCCCTCTTTACTATTTCATCATAGATACTCTCAATTTCGCTTTGCCCCCAGTATTGCTCAACTATCTTTTCCCAGTATGGCAGTTCCCTGCCTATAAAACGAATTACCCTGCTATGGTGGGCTCGCTGTGTTACCACGCCCATTTCATTTCTTATTTCATAATATGCAGGTAATCCATAATCAGGGTCTGATATATCCTTAATTAGTTCCATGTCTGGATATACCCCGCTCCAACGGTCTACTATATATAGCCCTTTGAAACTATCAGGTGTAATAGTATCCAAATCAAGAGGTTGGTCTATTTGGTCTTCTTGCCCTGCGATAAGTATTAGCCCAACTGCCCCTCCGTAAAGCCTACCCCATTTCATCCCGTCAACGATTGATTTTCGCAGCCTTGTTTGCCTTTGCAACTTCTCAATCTTGTCATGGTATTCAGGGGCAACATTACTGCGAACCTTGAACCACTTTTTAACCATATCCTCAGGTACAGTTCCAATAATATTTTGGATTATCCAGTTCCCTCGGTACAAGCTATTTAACAAGGCATAGTTCTGGGTCAGCCTTGTCAATGGGTATTCGGTTGATTCGAGCAGGTTTTGTGTCCCAAATCCCAGCCTTGCAGTTGGATTGCTAAATGCATCCAATGTCTTTTTTGGTTCCGTCATTGTTACTGCAGCATCATATGCCGCTTTCCCAGCCGGGGTCAATCCATTTGCCCCTGTTTCAAATAAAGGCTGTTTTTCATTATTAGCCATTATGAACTTACCTCCTTCTCTATGCCAGTTCTCCAGCTTGGCAGTTTTGTATAACAATAATATCTTAATGCATCGGGTCCGTGGTCTAATTGTTTAACCGGCTTTTCCTCGCCCCTCTTTGCTGCCTTTTCATCCCAAGCATATACCCTCATTTCCTGTATAAGCCCAGCGCATCTATCCCGGTGTATTTTTATTAGCCTGTTTGATAACATGGTACTGACTACCCTTATCCCATTTGATACATCATTATCCGCTGGGGTTACATAGAATAATCTATTTTGGAGCTCTGCCTTAAAACTTGCTGCCGAGGGGTCTACTACAATTTCGCATTGGTAATCGTTTCCCATGAACCCAACCATGTCTTCCCCATACTGGCTATCCGTCTTCTGTTGCATTGTTTCCCGGCTATCCCACCTGTATTCATTATCCACCCATATGGTTTCCCCATCATCATAGATATCAAGGAATACACAGGGGTTCGTGGTTCCATAGTCAACTGCTATTGTCCTCTGGGTTAAATGCTCAAGGTTACTTGGTTTTGTATGGTCATCATATATGTTATCTTCATTGAACATATCATATACAACACCCTCGGCTAAACATCGCTCCCCTAATATATACCGCCTATAAAATATCCCGCTGTATTGTTTCTTCAGCTCTTCTTTACGCTCTGGAGGTATAGCATTATTATCATCGAGGGTAAAATGCCATAAATAGAATCCTGCCAGTTCTTCCTTTTCATACTTATCTATAAAATCAACATATATGAAATGGTATGGGTTATCTGGGTTCAATGTCCACATATTCTTACGGTCGCTGGATACAATGGTTCGCCTAAATGCTTCCTCTATAAATGAGCGTGGGTGCAAGTTTACCTCGTCTGCATACCAGCCCCCGGCTGTTAATCCACGAAGTGTTTGATAACTTCGTTCATCATTAGCCCCGAAGCAATAGCAGGTCTTGGTTTCCTTCCCTGTATGGATAAGCAGTATTCGGTTTCCCTCTCGGTCTACCTTGTATTCCCCTGCCGCCCCTAATATAGATAAAAGACCAAACTCTCCACCTATGACGTTACGATAAAGGGTGGCGATTGTTTTGCCGGACATAATAAAATACTGCTCTTTTGACTGGGCTACATACCCAACCCAAGCCAAACAACTCGCCACGGTTTTGCCGCTTCTTACAGCCCCTTCCCAGCAAGTTAGATATCCTGTTTTCTTTATGCTATTTATTGCCTTCTTTGTCAGGGGCTTTACCCTTAACTCACTCATTCCCTCAGCTCCCCTTATTCGGATTCGTCACCCCAAATCGCATACAATGTGGTGTTTTGTGCAATCTCTATATCATCCCCTGCAACATAACTGTCCCCATCACCTGTTGCTTTAGTATTCCATTCACTAAATACCTTATCAGCAGGAGGTGTTACCCCCTTTGCATTTTTAACAACTAACTTGGTCCCACCCTGAGCTTCAATAGTACCAGCCCCGCCATTTGTGTCATATTCAAGGCTGTATGATAGCCCCGACAATGCCACAGTAAACATTATTTGTGAGCCCCCATTAAATTCGCAGGTGTTAATCCCACTAACTGTCCTGCCCTTCAATTCCTCTTCTGTAACAATTTCTTCAATTTCTGTTATATCGGTTCCTGTAATAATCTTCATTGTTATCCACCTTTCTTTTAATAAATTTAATTTGTTTCATTCTTAATTACCTCAAGGAAATCTGCTAATAAGCCAGTATCATTTTTAACAGGCTTTTTCGCCTCTTCCCTGCGAAGTTCTAATTCCTCTCGTTTCAAGCGAAGTTCTTCCAGTTTGAGCTGCTTATCTATAATAATCCCAAAGACAGTAAATAAGCCGCCGAGCGATGTCTTTGCTATCCGGGCGTCATCATTTGCAAGCTCTAAATATTTAGTGGTAATTGATTCTATGGTTGCTGCATGGGCTTCCATCACCTCAAATACACTATTGGTTACAGCCTCCCTCTTTGCTGCCCTTACTTCCTTCATTGCTGGGTCGCTTAAAATACGATACACATATGGTTTACTTATGCCATACATTTCAGCAATTTGGTCGGTATCCATTCCATCCTCATAATACTGCACAATCTGCAGCTTATCTTCATGCTGAATGAGCGCCCGTTTGGAACCCCTTTTTGGTTTGGGGGTGTCTGCAGCCGTCAAGTGGTTTTTCTCGTTATCTGAGTTATTATCTGAATCTTTATCTGAGTTTTTCTTATTACTTAAATTCTTATCTGAGTTCTTATCTGGAGTTTTGTTGTTATCATTTTCTGAGTTATTATCTGAATCCTTATGTATAGTCTTATATGTATGTGAGTTCTTATTATCTTCTGATGGTTTATCTCTATATATGGTTTCATTACTATCTGAGTTCTTATCTTTGTTTGGTTGTTTATCCTTATTAGTATTCTGTATAGTCTGATTGGTTACTTGTTTGGTCTGTTGCTTGTGTGTAGCTTGTGGTGTTTCTATCTTATCAAGGTTCTGCCTTGTATTATTCTTCTTGGTTGTTTTGGGTGTTGTTTTCTTTGTTACTGTCTCAAGTGTTAAATCTATATATTTCTTTGGTTTGGAGTTAGTATCTGTTTCATCTTGTTTGGTGTTTTCTTCTCTGTTCTCTTTCGCCGATTTTTTATTTCCGCTTGCCATTGATACTTTCCTCCTCTCCTCCTTCTCCGCCGGGTTTACTATCATTATTAGGGCAGATTCTTTTCTTCCATTATACATTATTATTATCGAAAATACAAGATGATATTCAAGAAGGATATAAAAAGTTCCTGAACTCTAATTGTTCAGGAACTCATTCTTGGTTTATTTATTGCATTATTTAATCTCTTACTGGAAGTGGTATGCCTATTTCTCCGCTAAATAGCTGTACATTTCCCTGTTGTATCTGTATTAAGCTGTGTGGGTCTCCATTATCGTGAAGCCATTCATTTAATGGTTTTGCTAATTCTTCTAATTCTTTCATCATCTGTTCATTCGTCTTCTTCTTTTTTCTATTTCCCGATTTTTCATTTCTTAATAGGCATTCTATCGCTCCTACTGCTACTGCGGCAACATGGGTCAGTTCTCTTATCATATTATCGACCCCACCTTTTGCCCTTGCCTCTTCTCCATTATTAAATACTGTTTCATTTACTGCTTCGCAGTATTCCCCAAACTCTTCGCCGAGTATACCCGTCCAGAATTGTGGAGGATGGTTTTGCTCTCCCCATTTCGTATCCTGTCTATTGCGTTCATTATTCACTAAATTTAGTGCTTCTTGTCTTGTATCCATTACTTGCCCTCCCCCAATTCCATCTCTATAACTGTCATTATAGCATAATTTGCCATGTCTTTCAATGTGTCTATTACTGATTCATCCTTTACCTGTTGCTGATTTCCCTTTAATGTTAATGCCCGAAGTCTATTTAGTTTATCCTCAAGCCTTATACATGGCATCGCCATTCCATATGTTTCATATGATTTACCAAAGCTGTCATCATAATCCTTATTCTTCTGTTCATATAGGGTATTCAGTTCATCACATATTTCTTTGTGTTTCTTTACCTTTTGTTCAAGTTTTGGCATATTAATCCTCCATTTCGGTTGCCCCCTCAACGCTACCGTCAAGAAAATGTTCTATCGATAACATTGATACATCATAATACTCAACCGGGTATAATCGTTCTTTCTTTTGTTGCTCTTTTTTGAATACTTCACTTGCAAGCTCTTTCGCTCTATTTTCATTTTCAGCCGAAACATATACCCGAAGATATCCTGCCCCTACATACCCATTCGCTACAACATAGAAATTCATATTATCTCACCTCCGGCTTGCTCTTAAATACCCATTCGCCATTTTTAACTGCTTTTCCGCCCTCGGCTAAAATATCATATGGGCTAAAATTAAAATCAATTTCATTGTGTGCTTCTGCCTTTGGGATATTTATCACATACATAATGGATTTGGTTTCGCCTTTAATAAATTCCATTTGTTCAACATTGATAATATCAGGGTCATCTGCCATTATAGCAAACTGTGAGGTATCAACCCCTGTATATTTTGCTGCAAGTTTTGGAAATATTGAATACCTATTATCATCTATTGGCTTCCAACTTGTTGCCGCTTGCTTTATAAGGGTTAATGGCTCATTGGCTGTAAATTCAACCCTGACTATCAATAGTGTACTTCTTAACTCGGGTTCAAATATATATCCATCGGCTGACTTCAGTTCCTTTGTAGAGAATATCTCTTTAATTGCAAAGGTTCCGATATCACTAATTGTTTCAACTTTGCCCAACTCATATGGCATTGCTGCCGCTTCTTTTTCCGCCGGGGGCTTAATGCTATTGATTATCCCAAATGCCATACATAATACAAGTAATAGCGAACCAAATATAATGATTTTCTTCTTGTTACCCTTGCTGGGCTTTGCCACTTTAATCGTTTTCATAGTTTACATCTCCTTTATAATTTTTATAGGCTGCTTGCTTGAACCACTCAATCCTTATCTGCTGGGGGTTCTTAATACCAAATAATTTTAGTTCTTCATCTTCAAATAATACTATAACATCGCCATATCTGAATAATCTACCAAATAATGATTGCTGGATGTTAATAGTTTTTATAAGGCTCCAAGGCATTGCCTTTGGTTTATTCCCTCTTGACCTTATAAATAATAGAGCCCCTACAAATCCATATCTATGCCGGAATTGTTTTTCTATGCGCTTTCCTATCCATAATCCGCATACTGCACTAATTGATATTCCTATCATCGGCTGCCCCTTTATTGTGAATATCTGAGCTATTGCTAATAATAGCATCGGAGCCATATAATAACCCCAATAAAATTGCCTTTTCAACTTTATCCCTCCTCTGTTATTTGGTCTTACTAATTCGCACATGGGACATACCTGCCGACCTTCTGGTACATATGCCCCACAACATACGCATCTATCATCCATTGTTTTATACCTCATATATTAAATTTGGTTATTGATAATCTTAATTATCTGTTCAATCTTATTTCGCCAAGGTCTTAATGCAGCCAGTTTATTTCTGCCCTCTTCTAAATTAAAATCATCAATCATGCTTATGCAAATATCAGAAATATCCTGAAATGCTGTTGTATTTGATTCCAATGATGCTTCATATGAACCCAAATCTGTATTAGTTTTAGACTCGTTTTCATCTGCGGCTTTTTCCAGCCCCTCTACTAACTCTCTGAAATATCTTGCAGCATCATAGCCAAGTTCCTTATCGACTAAATATTCAAAATCTCTTGGCTCAAATATTGTTTCTGGCTTGCCGCTAATCATTAAAACTTCTGCCATTATTGTACCTCCTCAAGCCTTTCCTTATCTATCCAGTACCCCTTTATTCTTGGGTGGGGTACAAGCCGTCCATCTTGCGTTTGGTATTCTGTACTGATACAGGATTGAACACTATTGATTAATCTTTGTACCGCCAGCCTGAGTTTATTGTCTAAATCCACTTTGGTAATTTCATTATAGTAAATGAGAACTGCTTGTTTATAATCTGCTATATCACAATTATCATCCCCAAATAATGCGCTATTTAGTTGAAAACAATAATCATCAATAACCCTTTTCAATTCCCATACCTTTGCTTTGTGCTGGTTCTTTACCCGGCAGGTTATTGGAAATTCTCTTATTGCTGTTATTGCATTTTTACAGGCTTGGATATCATATATGTTATATTCGTTCATCTTTAATCTCCTTTCCCTGCGGTTACAGGGGAGGTTCCCCCCCCCTTTTTTTTATGAAACATATGCTAAATTTTCATTGGCGTCTCCATATTCTCTGTAAACCATGTAGCATTCATCTTTTCCGTTTGATACTATCATATTGAAGTTCTTGGCTTCAAAGGCTTCCCCGAAGTTTGTATAGCTTCCAAAATCCTTATCTGCTGTAAATGTAAACTGTGGAAACATTTTATACATATCTTGAAAGTTCAGTTTTGGTTTTCCCATTCCGTCGTGCAGCCTGATGTATGTTGCTAAATCCTTAAATACTCTTTTCATTTTCTTATCCTCCTGAGTTTTTATAGTTTTTATATTTCCTACTGACAATATTATATAACATATTGTTCAATATTGCAAGAGGTTTCTCGAAAATTTATTAAATTATTTCTCTATAATGACATCCCTCTGCCAACTTTTCATAATCCTTATCTAATAGGTTTAGATACTTAATTATTCCGCCGGGAGTGAGGTCATATCTTATCTGAGCTATGTTTGAAAGCATTTCATCCATATCTGGATTACTGCTACTAACTGAAACACTCATTGGTTCTTTTTGCCCAATTGCATATGCAAGCTGTACTTCTATAAATGCAAGGTCAAATTCTCTTACAAGGTCACAAGCTATTTGTCTCGCTATATATGCCCCGCTCCTGTCAACCTTGCTTGGGTCTTTCCCGCTGAATGCTCCACCGCCTACCGGGCAATATCCCCCATATTGGTCGCATACTATTTTTCTTCCTGTTAGCCCACAATCGGCTGCCGGTCCGCCTATTGTCCAGCTCCCTGCAGGGTTTACTATTACCCCAACAGTATCAGGAACTCCCATTGTTTTTAGTATGCCTTTTATATTGCCTTCTATGTGTTCATATGTATTCTCTTTATGGCAAGCACTAACAAGAATCTTTTGAACACTGTTCATATCTGGCGGCAAATCTAAATCAACTGTCACTTGGCATTTTGCATCGCCTTTGAGGATTGTATTTGGGTTATTGATAATATCATCTTCAATAGCTGCGATTATTTTATTTGCAAGGTCAAACCCAAATGGAAGCATACTTTCAGTTTCTGAGGTTGCATACCCATACATCATGCCTTGGTCTCCTGCTGCCATATCTACCCCTGTGCCGACGCCATTTGCTATTTCTGGCGATTGTGTTTCTATAAGGTTGACTATATTGCCAACTGTATATCCAAGCTTGTGTGCTACTTTGTGGACTTCCTGAGCATAGTCCACATTGGATTGTGTGGTTATTTCCCCGGCGAGTACAACTGTTGTCCCCTTTACTAATACCTCGCACGCCACCCTGCTTGTTTTATCTTGTAATAGGCAAGCCCTTAATATTGCATCGCTTATTTGGTCTGCATATTTATCCGGGTGCCATTTGCTTACTTGTTCTGTACTAAATAATTTCATATTATTCCTCCTTTATTTTATTTCTATGCCCAATTCGTTTTTAACTGTCTCAAGCACATCATCAAGGCTCAAATAATCTTGATTTATGCTATCAAACAGTTCCTCAACATCTTTCATAAACCTCTGTGCCCTAACTTTTCCAAATCCCAATTTATCGTGCAAGCATAAAGCAACTGCAGCACTATACTGGTGAACTGTATAAGCTATTGCATTTTTAGATTCAATTTCCTGAATAACCTTGAGGTCTTTATGAGTTAGATTTTGTTTCGATAATGCCCTTCTTTGTTTTCTGTTCATCTGATTTCACCTCGAATAATGGCTTTGCCATATTTTCTGCCATGTATTTTCGATAACATATAATCCCAAACCCCCGCTCTATGGATTCAATGTCCTTTAATTTCCTGTTACACCTGCGGCATACAGGCACCTTCTCTTTTTTAATCTTTACATCCGGGGCTTCCATATTTCATCCCTCCTTCTTATCTGTAATATAGAAAATCGAAAGGAATAGTAAACTACTATCCCTTCCAGCCTTCCTTATTTTTTCCTCGGGTTCAATAATTTTGATTTCGAGTATTTTCCATTATCGCCGCCCTCACGTCTATAACAAGAATAGCTGCATTGTATTTTCATTTTAGCCCTATACATATGGCAGGGAGCTGGGATAAACTCCTTGCCACAATAACTGCATTTTCTAAATTCTGAGTTCATATTATAGAACCTGAGTTAACACATAATCAATCGACATATCTTGCTCAATAGCCCCGGTCTTAATCCCTTTTTCAACCTCTCGGATTTTCATTATGCTATTAACAAGTTCTCCGATATTGTATTGCCCAATTTTTTCTTTTGCTAATTTTACTTGGAAAGGAGTCAATCCTGTTCTATCACATATTCCTTCCCCAGCCCCGGCGGATTGTACTAACAGCATCGCCCTCATATTGTTATATAGTATGCTTAAAATGGCAATTGGGCTCTCGCCTACTGCAAGTGATTGACGCCATAAATCGAAACATCTATCAACATTCCTGCGGCATATTGCATCAACTAAATCAAATATCGCATCCTTTGGGGGAACGAAGAATAGGTTTTCATCAACAGCCTTTTTCATTGCCTGTTCAATGTTTATTTTTAGGGCTGTTGATAGGTTGCTTAATTTATTACATTCAAGCAATATTCTGCTGTAATCGCATTCGCATATTTCAGCAAGCCTTTTCGCTGATTGCCCCTCAAGCCCTATTTCCTTTTTAATGTATTTAGCAAGAACTTCTGGGCTCATTTTTTCAAAGGTTGTTATCGCATCTGTGTGCCTTTTATAAAATTTACTTCTTTTATCAAGCGATGTGAATATAAGGACTACAACATTATCCCGCTGTACCGAGCCATTATTTAGGCTTTCCCATACCTTTTCTGCCGCCAAATATTCCTTATCATCTCTAACTACATAACAGGAATTCTTACTTGCAAAGGAGTGATTCTGCATTTTTCCATAAATTGATGATACTGAATCGACCCTTTTCAAATTACCTACAATCTCGCCCATCTTCTGCAGGTATATATCCATAATAGCAACTTCCTCGCCTGTAAATATGTATAGGGGAAGGAGTTTATGCTTTATGATGTGTTCCTTCAGTTCTGGTAATTGCATCCTCTGACCTCCTTAAATTTACTTTCTTCGCCTTTTGCCAAAAGCCGGGTGCGCTTTTACCCTCGTTTTCATATTGCTTCATCAAGGCTTTATATCTTTCCTGACCCATGCTCATTACTTTCATCTTTCGTTCTTTTTCAATCCTGCATAACAACTCATCAACCTTTTCCGCCGGGTAATAATATCTGGGGTATTTTCCTTTCAAGTCTTCCCTGTATGCCTTTTCCCCTACCATTATATTATATCGATAACTGAGCTTTTCTTTGCCCTTGTGGTCGCTTATTCTGATACTATTTGCTACACCATAATCAAGTTTCAAATAAACTGATTGAGTGGAATAGGCATTATATCGATGAACTACAAATCCTGCTTCAACTAATTTATGAGCCACTTCTGTTGCCAAATCCCTAATGTTCATTATTCCACCTCCTGCCATACTTTTCTCATTGCAAGTATCCACATATCTATTGTCGATGATTTATTTATTCCTGTTACTGCAAGCTCTGAAAGATATTTACTGGTTGCCCTTATGCTGGCTAAATACTGGGCTGCATAATCTGGCTCGGTATCAATTCTGTTTCTGCATATTGCCATTACTGCCCGCATAAATAGCGTTATATCCCAGCCGCCGTCATCCTCTTTATAACTTAATTTTGAGCCTATTTTGAAAGCATTTGCTCCATTTACTACCCCAATATTATCAATAACTGTTTCAATATACTTATAAAAATCTTTCATATTATATCGAACAAGAGTATCAACATCGCCTGGTACTTGGCAAATCTCTGAAACAATAGCCTCCTCATAATCGCTCAAACAGAAATTGGTTGTTTCCCTATTTGCATATTGAATCAACTCATCTGGGGTATAAGGATTTATTCTCATAATTGTTCCACGGCTTCTTAATGTTGCCAATGTTTGCTGTTCATCTTGTATTGTCATTATAAAATAGGCTTTTCTCGGTGGTTCTTCTGTTACTTTCAATAGTGCATTCTTTGCAGCTGGGCTCATTTTATCAGCATCCGGCAATAAATAAATCGTCGGTTCACTTTGCTTATATGCAAGAGGAATTATTTCTCTAATTGCATCAACTTTAATATCTGATGTGACTAATGTTGCTCCAGCTTTTTTCGCTATATGAGAGGCTATCATTTTCCTTCCTGAGTTCTTTGCCCCTACAATAATTATAAAGCGGGGAAGGGCAATATCTGCCCCGCCCGTCATTTTATCAATATGTCTGATTAATTCCTTTTGTCCTATCATTCAACCTCATCCTCCTCCTTGCATAAGAGAATCAATGTTGCCTCGATTAATGGTTTCGGTGCTGTTTCCCATTTGATATCTGCATTGAGTTTAATAATTGAATCGAGTAATGTATGCAAGAATTCGAAATCATCATCTGCATAACTTTCGAGCTCTGTTTGCAATATTGACGGAATTTGCAAGTATTCGAACCCGCCTAATAGGTCATATTTGCAAAGGTCAAGGACAAAATAACTGTATTGTTTTATGAACTGCTTCAAGTCCATTCCTGCCCTGTATGCTTCCTCAATAATTGTAACAACTTCTGCCGCCTTCATATCAAGTATGGCATTGGTTAAATTCAACATTGTACTATAATCTATTGTGCCGAGGGCTTGTACCACATTATCCATTGTAATATCTTGTGAATAACTAATACATTTATCAAGCAATGTTATGGCGTCCCTCATTCCACCGTCTGCTAATTTAGCAATATACTCAAGGGCTTCATCATCATAATTTAATACTTCTATCCCCTCTTTAATAGCCCATTCAATATCAGCAACTGCATCCTGACTTCCCCCAGCATCACAAATAATATCCTCATTTTCCCAAGCCAAAATGCTCTTCAATCTATCCACAACCGAGGCGAATGTAATCCTTTGGAAATCATATCTTTGCACCCTGCTGAGAATTGTTGCAGGTATTTTTTGGGGGTCTGTTGTACAGAATATAAATAATGTTTGGGCTGGTGGCTCCTCAATGAGTTTTAACATTGCATTCCATGCCCCAGTTGATAGCATATGGCACTCATCGATTATATAAACCTTATAAGGTGCATCCAATGCCTTAAATTTAGCATTGTCAATAATTTCCCTAACATTTTCCACGCCATTGTTACTGGCTGCATCAATTTCAATTGGGTTTCCTTTTCTGCCATTAATTTCATTGGCAAAGATTCTGGCGCAGGTTGTCTTCCCTGTTCCTGCGCCCCCGGTAAATAAATAACAATTTTTATGGGTATTGGTTTTTAGCTGTTCCTGAAGTATTGTTTTAATTGAGCCCTGCTCTACAACATCATCGAAGGACTGGGGTCTGTATTTAATTGCAAGTGATAGTGCCATTATTTTCTACCCCCATTCACTATGCTTTGCATCATTTCTTCAAAATCTGACCTTTCATCATCGTCATCAAATAAATTCCCCAAAAGTTTTTCTAATACTTTCATAGGGTTCTGCTTCATTTCTTCAAAATCTGCATGGCATTTTTTCATATTGTCACAATATTCTGCAAAGGTTATGCCCTGATACTCGGCTAATTTTTCAATTATAGTATGGATACCTGATTCCATTGCTGGCAATGAGCCCTCCATAGAAAGTTCTGTACCCGCCTGACTTGTTTTAATAGTAATTTCGCTGTTCATAATGTCCTTTTTCATATAATTAATCCTCCTTAATTTTTACTTCCATAACGGGCATTTTGTGATTTTAATGTGGCAAGTTTCTTTTTATATCTTTCAAAATAACAGAATTTAACCGCCTCTTCAATTTTATCCGGGTCAAACACTAACTGCTGGTGGTCATCAGATAAGGTGGCTGATTGAAGGACATTGTCTAAAAATAAATTATACCTAAAATTATCATTCTTAATTTGATTATAACTTGCTACTGAAAGATGAACAGTATTTGATTCTGACATTGCATTAATCCTCCTTATTATAATTCATTATTGGTTGAACCCAACCGTCCATAAATATTACAAATCGACCTTTTTCTGGTATGAATTCCATTGCATACCTGCCGGATATCAAATCAGGAAATTTCCCTGTCAATACCCCTCTGCCGAGAGTAAATGTTCCATCTCTTCTAATTCTTGCATCATGCCATTCTTCTGAACCTTGCTCGAAATACAATTCCTGAAGTTGTAGATTATAGCTTGCCTTTATGTATTCCCAGCCCAGTTTTCTTGTATTCATTTTATATAGGTTCAGTATTTCATCTCCGTCGCTATAAATATGAATAGCCATTAAATCTTTATCAAAGTATCTATTTCGAATAACAGCAAGCTTCTTAAAATGCTGTTCTTGTTCAGGGCTTACTGGTTTTCTTTCGCCAAACAATGAAAATCTGCTATCAACCGCCGAAGCAGTTTCATCAAATATCCAATATGGCTTTGCTGTGCATTTGATTATAATAGGCTTGTCCAGCATTGGGGCAACAGAAAACTTCCTATCCCTTTTCAAATCCCTTAAATATAGTTCAATCTGTGCCACCGAATATGTTTTAATTACATTATACCGGGTATCACCCGAGCCTCTCAGCTTATTAGAGTCATCAAGGGTACATAATCCTGCCCCCACAATCGCCGCCACAACCTCGCTGTCAATAACGAAGGAACGCTGCCTATTAACCTCATTTATAATAGGCTTGTCCCTAAAATATGCCCCGATTGGCGTCCCCGGGTGCCTCAGGTTTTCACCTATATATAATGTCTTTTTAACTAACATTGGCTCTGTTTCTGTAAATACCGCTTCAACCCATCTGCCGAATTCTCGGGTCGTTGTAAAAGGTTTTGTTAGCGGTTCGCCTTGGTATTCTAATACAAACGAGCGGAGCAGTTTTTCATTCATATCCCCTCCTCCTCTAAACAATCATCGCAAACATCTTCCCATTCTCCGTTTGCTTTTCTGCTTTTCCATCCGGCTTCCTTCTTTGCATCTACTGCATCCTGAAAAGTATCTTCCAGCGGCAACTCATTTCCACAAATATCACAAGTTGGCATAAACCCGTCTCTGCACCTCTCAATGCTCATTGCAGTTCCTCCTCTCTTTTTAATAGCTCTTGAAACCTTATAAATGCGGCTTCATCTATTATATAGAAATTCTGGTTATTTTGTAACCCTCCAAAATTAAATGCTACTGCCCAAAATCTCTTTCCCATTGCGAATGCTTCCTCTTTCAGCTTTTCAATCCAATCTGCCTTAATGCTCATCGATGCTTTTTCTGTCATTGCAGTTTTGCATTCTATTAGAAAATCATCATTAAAACAGTCCCCTTTTCTGAACATTGTTGCCCCGCTGTTGGCTTGTCGTTTTCCCCCGGTTGCCTTTGCTACCCTTGTCTCCTGTGCTTTGCTGTATTTTCTTGTATTCATTTTTCCTTACATCCTTTCCTGCGTATTGTAATAATTGTGCTGCTTTTCTGACTACCCATTCATCCTCAAGTGGTAAAAATGCCCCAGTACTTGCATCCCATCCTCTAAATGCTTCTGCATAGTTTATCCGGCTTGCAATGACAGGATATTTTTCCTGTAACTCAACCAACTCTTTTCCCCATTTATCAAACTGGGAATCTGCTATCAAGTTCTCATCTAATACATAATATATCCGGCTATGTATTAACATCTGGCACCTTCGCTGCTGAATAAGGGAGGCGTGGGGCAACTCCTCATCAGTAAATTGCCCCGGCTTTATCCATTTCCAGTTCTTATCATACCTGCTTTTCTCAACCTTTTGTGCTGGTTTTGCATCAAATAAGCCCATAACCTCCGTTCCCCCTAATCGCTATACATTTTCCTGCCGGGCTTGCCTATGTTTTTCAAGGTTGTGAATGTTCCTTTTGTCTTTGCTGCATACTTATTAAAACAATCCTCACATACATTAGCCCAGCCGCCCTGCTTTAATTTAGCATCTTTTGTGGCTTCTTTATTACATATATCGCATTTAACCATTTTTATTTTCCTCCTCTAAATATTTTGGGTCATACTCTGCCAAACCATACTTTTTAGCATACTTTTGTCTCGTGGTTTCTTTAATTGGTTTTCCCGATATGGGGGAATAAGCTCCCCCATTACATATGCAATCGTCACACCCAAATCCGCCAGAGTTTTCATATTCACAATCATAATCGAAACCGTCAATGGGGTTTCCGCTTTCATACCCCAAACAAGGAATAAATTTCATTATCTGACTTCCTCCTTTTCCTCGATTGCACTTTTTATAACCCACCCGGTCCATGTTGTTTGCTTGAGTTGTTCATTCATTTCTTGTACTGCACCCCTTAATTCCTCGTCAGTTTCAAAGGGATTTACATAGTTGTGTCCGCCGCATTCAGGTCCTATTCCAAAGTATTTACTAACTGGGTTCGTGAGGGCTTTTCCACATTTCATACAAACATGATTCTGTTCCCCTATTATTTCGCCCCAGAGTTCCATTTGAACCATCCCTTTGGTTTCTCTCAAGACCTTACCTACCATAATTCTCATTGGCATTGGAATTCCCTTATTCCATTTATCATGAAAATCAAATCCTGCGCTGGAAGGCTTTGTCATATACTGGCGAACCTTAATCCTATATATAGGCTCGCTGTTTGTTTCTACCACAGATTCCTTTGTGACGCTTGCCACGTCATCATTTATAGACTTCTTAGTGGTTGGGTTTAGTATTATAGTAACTTGCCCTGTGTGCGCCGCCAGTGCCTTTGTGTCAAGGGCGGGATACTCTGTATCGTTTATTACTACCTTTCCTCTGTATGTGCCTATTAACTGCCCCAAAACTGTGCTTAATGTTTGTTCCATTATTTTAACCTCCTTTCCTAATCGGTTATTTTAACATCATCAATCGTTATTACACATCTTTTAATATTCTGGGCTAATAGATTGATTTGCTTTTCTGTTCCTTTTACCAAAACATTTATTTGCTCATTTGATACATTTATTAAAGTTGTTTCAAGAGTTTTAGCTGAATCCTTTGTGTTCCGTATTGCTTCCCGGATAAATGTTTTAGTGTGCTCTGCTGTTGCTGAGCCCCATAAGCCAGTTCCCATTCTTACTTCAATCAACCTTGTTATCTTTTTCATAGTTTTTATCCTCCTTATTTATCAACCTGACAATATTATATAACATATTGTTCAGTATTGCAAGAGTTATTTCTCAATATTGCTAATAAATCCGACTCTTTTTAGTTCATTCAGGAAATCCTCATCATTTCTAAATTTTATCTGTTGCCCATTAAATTTCTTAATCCTAACTGCAATATTCTTTTGGTAATCGCCCACGCTATTGTACCCGGTAAAATCCTCGAGCTTTAATTGTATAATGATATCTCTTTCATTTACCCCTGTTAATACCTGTCCGTCTGCTAATGTTATTTTAATCATAGTTATTTCCTCCTGTTTTATAAGTTGCCCGTTAGGCCGTTAGCTCATCCTCTTTCTTATTTATGCTGCGGCTAATTGTTTTGCCCTTCCTCTAAACCAGTTCGCCATGTTTGCTATTTCTTCGTCTGCCCCTTGTGATGCTATAATTTTTAGCATTCTTTGAAGTGTTAGTAATGGGGTATTCGATGGGGCTTCTTCATATGAGTATTTAACAGTTCTTTGTGCTCTTTCAACTATTTGCTGTGTTAGTAAAATCCAGTTATACATTTTTTCAAACTCTGTTGTTCCGCTGTGTTGCCTAAATTCAACTGTTCCATACTTAATGTATGATTGGAAGTTTACCTTTACATATCTTGAGCTCCAAATATTTCCTATATCTTCAACTACCTTTACTTCTTTAAGGCTATTAAGTATATCCTGTTGGCTTCTGTACCCGAAAAGGCTTTGGCAGTATGTGTTATTATTTCTGCGACGGCTTTGTGGCATCAACGTGTCAATCGTTTCTTCAAGTTTTACATATAGTGCGAAAATGTTTGTTATTTGCTTTACACTGTAATCATTAACATCGTGATGGACGTGCAATCCGCATCTTCTATCTACTGTAACCCCGGCTTCTTTAAGGGCTTCACAAGCTATTTTCAACTGCCTTAATCCTTCTCTACCCTTTAATATTGGGCTAACAAGTTCATATCCGCAGGATGCGTCTGTTACAAGTTTCCAGTATCCTTTTGTTGTATGATTGTATTCCTCAACCTCTGTGGCAACACCTTTTAGGTTCATTAACCTTGCAACCTCTTCTCTGCTGCCTTGAAATTCTATTTCAACTCCGAATGTTCTGTTTTCGTTAAACTTTGTCATTTGCTTATCCTCCTCATAGTTTTTATAGTTTTGGGTTTCCTTACCCTCTGACAATATTATATAACATATTGTCAGTAACTGCAAGTGTTTTCTGAAATATTTTCGAAGTTTTTTATAAATAAAAAAGAGGAGCCCGCAATAGCTCCTCTCAATGTTTTAATTATTTATTATTCTGCCCGGATGAGTTTCATAACCTTCTGCTCTATAACATCCCTCAATATATCATCCTCATCAAGCATATCAACGACCCCGAGCTTTCCCTGCACTTTAATGGTTTCCCCATTTGCATCTTGCATAATTTCCCCGGTATCTAAATCAACGAAATTAAACCAACTTCCTGATTGATTTATAATACCATATCGAAGGGCTGTTTCTACTAAATCTGTTAGGGCATCAATTCCTGTATCATATTTTAGGGTATAGAACCCTGTGCGGCGGTCGGGCTTGCAGACCTTTGTCTTTGCCACGCTGACCATTACTTGGTTTCCTTTTGGCTCGTCTGCGCTTCGTTTCATTTCTGCCCCGCTTGAATCAAGGAATGCCCCCTTTTGGAACATCAATCTAACTGAGCAATTATGTTTCCATGCCTTGCCCCCGGTTGTCTTAAATGCTGAGTATGGGCTATTCATATCTTCCCTCATTTGATTAATCCCAATAAGGGTCGTTCCTGTCTTTTGGCATAACATTACTGCCTTCTTACTAAATAATGTCAATGCTGCCGCAATGCCGCCATAGGTTTTTTCTTCCATTGTCTTTTCATATGCTTGGGCTGAAAGCATTACCCCAAATGAATCAATAACAACTAATCCAACCTCATCGGTTTCAATCATATTTAATAACATTTCAAACACTTCTTCTGCCGATTGGCTCTGGGGCTTGAGTATATACATTGAACTGACATCAACTCCTATCAATGTAGCCCAATCCTCATCAAGAGTATTCTCACAATCTGCATACACTACCTGTTTTGGTCCTCGGTTCTTGAGGTATGTTATTCTCGTCTGTTGTTCTTTTGTTGGCTTTTGTATTGCCTCAAGTTCCTTCAATTCATTTTCCCATTCTTCGCTAAACATATATTGGGCATTAGCTGCTGCATCAAGTGCCGAGGTTGTTTTGCCCCCGCCCTCTTCTCCCGCGAATTCAATTAGCCGCCCTCTTGGTAACCCACCATAGAGCATATAATTTAATCGTGGGCTGCTAAATGGAATTTTCTGAGTTTCAATTCTTTTGATACCCTTTGCTGCGATTTCCTCTTTATACTTTTTATTAAAATCCTGAACCAACGAATCAAGTTTTCCCATTTATTGACCTCCTATTCTTGCCGGGTCAACTCGAGCAATTTCATACTCGGTACACCTGCGTGTTATTACTTTTTTACAGCTTTGAAGTATTTCGCTTCCAAGCTCCATCCTGAGTTTTATCTTTTTATATGCCCTTTGATATGCAATATGTGTGATAAACTCATTTTGTGTTGCAAGCTCTGCGGCGGCAGTTTTATCTGCGATTGTAGCTTTTCCTGTATTAGCTTTTTCATATGCCTCATTATATAGCTCCATTTTAACTGCTTTCGCCACATCTTCTTTAATCCCAAGGGCTTCCTGCCCTTCCCCGGTAAAGTAAAGCAATACTGGGATATTTAATGTAAAGTCATCAAGCTCCCTATCTGTTGGTGGGTTCTTTTCATCGTTCAGGATTCCTCTAATAAAATCAATATAATCATCAAGAGGTTGGCAATATTGCTGAACAAGTCTGTCAACTATGCCATTTATAATATCGCTATTAGTATCAATCCTCTTTTGCAATGCTCGAATCTTGCCAACTTCGATATCCTTACTCAATGCTGAATCATTGTCATTATTTGCCACCTGCTATCACCCCCGCCCAATAATTAGTTGCCCAATCATTTAATAATTTTAGAAACTCATGCCCATCATATGTGAACATTATTCGTTTCTTCTTGCCCGGAACTAAAATATTCTGAACCTTGTTTTCTTGTATATCTTTAATGTTTAATGATTTTGCCCCTGCAATTTGTAACCGCTTGAGCTCTTGTGCTGGTATAAATGCCGTCACATCGTGGTCTATAAACCATACAATATATCCGGCTACCACGCCGGGGATTGTTGCCTTTTCCTGCAATCCTTCCCACTGGTCTTTTGTTATATCATATTTGAAATTCAAGGTGTTATCTTTACGCTGTTTTAATTCGAAGTAATAACTAAATGGGTGCTGGTACACGCCAAAATCGCATATATTTCGAATTCCTGCATACCCCGCCATAGGGTCTGGAAACCTATCAATGGAAATGTCCGGGTGCTGGAACGCAGCCCGGATTTCCTTTTCAAAATCTTTTCCTCTACCTGTTGCCATTATGAACCTGCCTTCCTGCAAGCCCCTTTATAACTACAATAACTGCAGGTCTTCTTTGGGACATCTTTAGGCTTTGGCGGGGGTATTAACCTACTAACATAACCGTCACATTCCTCAATCTTGGAAATAACATGGTCGTATTTCATTTCCTCTGTTACATCAAGCACGAAAGCCTTTTTATCGCAATTATCTCGGTTCTCGTATAGAAACATTACTTGGTCAATTCCAAACGACACACTATACGCTGTGCCTTGAGGTATATGTTCCTCGGCTACTCCTTCTCTGGATTGCCATTTATAAATTGTTTCTGTCTTAATTTCTAAAATATAGTATTGCCCTTTATACTTTATAATTCCGTCGCACATAAAACTCATTTTCAAGCCTTTATGGAATAATTTCGTTTCATACCCAACTTTGGATACTATATCTAAATAATCAATTCCTCGCATTTTGATGAACTTCTCAACATCTATGTATTCGCAGTCCATCTTGAACTTCTTCATCATACTTACTGCAGCTTGGATTCTTTCATGCCGATCGCTACCGCTTTCACATATGCCTACTAAACAAGCAGAACCCCTCTCTTCATCCGTTTCTGTACCTGTCATCTGAAAGTACATATTTCGGATACATTGCATTGAGGATGGCTTATAACTTTGAGATGGTTTTCTTCCACTTGATGCGTCGGCTTTTTCTATGGCGGCTGTTAGGTCTGCCACAAAAGACTTCTCCGGGGGGATAGTCTCTGTGGCGGCTTCTATTAACCGCATAACATTTTTCAGGCTTCTCGCCATTATGATTCTTCTCCGCTGTCATCAGAATCGGCTCTGTCATCCTCAAGCAAAGCCACTATCTGAGTTATTTTTCCTGAAACCATTTTGATGGCTTTTTCATGTCCATAATACAATTCAACCAGTTCACCGTCTTGTGCTGCAATTTGAGATTTCAGCATTTGGATGTCAGCGCAGCAAGTATATGGTTGGAAGTTCTCGCTTCCTTGGTACTTAATAAGCTCTGAGCCTGTTGACCTTTTACTGCTAATTAACACGCCCTCTGCTGTAAATGTAATATATACCCCATTTTTATCATAGTTGGTAACAAACAGCATAAGTCTATCAAGTACTGCAAGCAATGCCGCCTTGGGCAATTTACACATCGAGTTAAACTCGCTCTGAACAAATCCTGTAATGGCTTCAACTGCAAAATCATCAATTCCGTCAAGGTCGGTTCCATAAATCACGCAGTTTTCAGTTGTAAATAAAATCTTTCCGTCGGCTTGCTGAACTGTAATTTTTTCATCTGTCATAATTGACAATAGGGTAATCAACTCGCTTGGGAGTAATACCGTTTCCTGTAATACCTTAATGGCATTATGGCAAATCTTAAATGTGTCTGTTGTTACAACTGAATCCTCACCGAAATAATACCCGGTATAACAAGGAACTTCCATTGTTTCAGCCAAAGCCGCTTTATTTGCCCCGAGGATTGATTTAATTGTTGTCAAGTTGATAACATTTTTCTCGGCGTCATGGTTAAACTTGTACTCAGGGAATTTAATAAGTTTTCCCTCTTCATCCAGCGGCAGCTCAATGCTGTATTTACCATTTCCGTGAACCTCGAGCTGGTTTTCCTTGAGGGTTAATGTAATGAATTCTACTGTAGTCTTTGCCACAAGTTTACTAAATGTATCTGTTTGAACTACAATGTAAAAATTATCTCCCTCTACCTGCTTCTCAATAATTTTTACATAATTGGAAGCATCTGTTGTGGTCAATGTTAGAACATTGTCTTTCAGTTCGATTGCCATTAATCCTGTAATGGGAATCATTTTGTTGTTGCTTGCCCCCTTGATTGCCTTAGAGACCATCTCTTGCATTTTTAGGGTCTTGAGTTTCAGTTTCATAATTTTTTATCCTCCTTTAATTTTGGTTCGCTTTATTAAATTTCATCAACTAAAAATTCGCCAAACTTTTCCTTTATTGCTGCTGTATTGCCCTTATAAAATATAAGTACATTTTGGTGCTGCTTGCCCAGCTTTCGCCCGCTATTAAACTGCTTGGAAGCCCTTACTGGCAATGTACCTGTAACATTTACAAGTACTGCGTCATTATAATAACATAACCCTGCGTCCATAAATGCCCTTGTGGTATCCCCCACGAAATTGTAGTATGCCCCGTCTTTTTTATGGTTTCTTACATTACCGACCACGCATACTGCGAAACTGTTATCATTAAGCATATCACAAGCATTCTTTATAATTTGCCTAAATATTTCCATGAACTCTTCATATGTTCCACAATTACTTATGTCTCCGGGCTTGTCCGAGTAAACCTCAAGGTCATAATATGGAGGGCAGGTAAATATCAAGTCATACTCGCCGGGGGCTAATTCTTTACAATTAAGGCTATCACCATTTATCCAGTTTATCTTTCCCCCAACATTTGTGTATCTATCACATAGTTCATCAAACTGTTGTTTGTTTGCTTCAACTTGGGTATCGCTTAAATCAATTCCAGTATAATCCCTGCCCAAACAAGCTGCAAGAATTCCTCTTACGCTACCCCCGGAAAAAGGGTCAAGAACTTTTGCTCCTGAAATACTGAACCACCTATATACAATTTCGCATAATACCGGGTCAAATATTGATGTGGCTTGTACTTTTCTTCCATATGCCTCACCTATGCTCTCAGGTAAACATTTCCCTGTTGATACTTTATTTCGGTTTCTATACCCGTCAAATTCTGCGATACTTGCTTTTGCTTTTTGGTCCTCCCTCTCTGCCTTTGAATCCTCATAATTGAAACATGGCATTTGATATAATAGATTATCCCCTCGCCCAAGCTCGCTTTTAATTCCCAACCCTTGCCACTGTCTTTTTCTATCTTGCCAGTATCCTTGTCTTGTATCAAATACTGAAAATGGCGGAACCAAGAATCTATCCTTTAAGAGGTTGCTCGGCAACTTTTGCTTCGTCACCTCAAATAATGCTGTTTTTCCTCCAATCATTTCTCCACTTCCTTTCATTAGTTATATAGATTATTATGGTTTTCTGTAAACCTGCAATCAATTATTATTCAATGTCTATTGAATCTCCATACCATCTTTTCGTAACCTCTATATCACAAATTGAAGGCACTGATAAATAATCTTTTATTGCTATTTCCATTAAATACCTAAATCTATCTGCGGCTGCTTTTGCATTTTCCTCTGGGCACTCGCCTATCAATTCATCATGTACCTGTAACAATAATCTGAACCCCAATGATTTCAACTCTTCATCATTTCCTATTAAAATCATTGCCATTTTGATTTGGTCTCCAGCCCCGCCTTGTATCCTACTATTTACGCATTGGCGAACCGCTTGGGCTATATAACCGCCATTGTCTTTAATATGAATTCCCTCTGCTTTTGCCTTTGCCATTATTTTAAACTTCTTCTGACGGTTGTAGCATTTATCCAACATTTTAGTATATCTGTCAATGGCTTCTTGTGGTACATCTACATCGTCCTCAAAGTCATCATCGAATGCAAGGGGGTCAAAATTCGTTGGCATTGCCCCGCCCTCAAAGTTGAATTCATAGGTTGGTAATTGTATATCCGGCAGCCTTCTTTTTCGCCCAAACATTGTACTGACATACCCAAGTTCCCTTGCCATATTCTCGCTATCAATCATAAACTGCTGCAAGCCCGGAAACTCAATCATAATTTTATCATATATTTGCTGGGCTAATTTAATTGTAATTCCAAGGTCGTTTGCAATAGCTGGAACCCCTTTTCCATAACAAACACCCAAAACAATCGCCTTCGCTCTACCCCTTCTTTTCTTGCCCTCATCATTTTTCGTTCCATCTGGTCTGAATTCCTTACATTCATCATAAGGTACATTGAAGGCAATGGATGCAATTTCGCAATAAAGGTCTTTTCCGTCCTTGTATGCTTGTATCATTCTTGTATCATTACTCATATGTGCGGTAATTCTTGGCTCTTGTGCTGAATAGTCAGCCCCTATCATTACATAGCCGGGGGATGCTGTGAACATCTTTCGGATATCTTTATTGTGAGCTGGTATGTTCTGCATATTTGGGTCATTACTTGAAAACCTACCTGTTACGGTTCCAACTTGGTTAAAACTACAATGAATTCTGTGTGTTTTTGGGTTCGTTATTGCCGCCATTTTATCAATATATGTTCCTATTAACTTGGACATTTCGCGGCAACTTAAAACTGCTTTCGCTACTGGGTGGTCTATTTGTGCAAGTATTTCTTCTCCTGTTCCTCGGCTTCCCTTTTGAGGGGGTTCAATGCCTAAAACATCATAAATCAATATCGCAATCTGCTTAGGACTTAATACATTTATAGGGTCACTTAATTTACAAGCAGCCCCCATTGTTAATTTATATTTATTGATTTCATCCTCATACATTTCGCATACTTTTATAAATTCTGCTTTTTTCTCTTCGAGAAGGTCGTTATACTTTTTGGATAATTCATTGTTATACTCAAAGTCAAATTCTACCCCTGTATCCTCCATCTCTGCTACAACGGGAACAAGAGGCATTTCAATCTTGTGCATAATAAACGCTGGACCGCTTAAATCATATTCTATACAAACTGGGTCATCTGCAGTTAAAAATGGCTTTTGGAACTCATATAATTCATAAGTTATTTCTGCATCTCTTGCTGCATATAAATACCCGGTATTTATTGGAATATGGGTAAATGGGATTCCCTCAAACAGACTTTGAAATGTAAAGGCATCGCCCTTCCCTTCAAGGCAGTATTTATTGTGAAGTGTTTTGAGGTTATTATTTCCGTCTCCCTCATTTTCATTCAATAACCTTGCCCCAATATATCCGTCCCATGTTGGAATCAATTTAACCCCCAACTGGTTTCTAATAACCCTGACATCGAATTTAGAGTTAAACATAATAATATCAATGCTTGCATCTGCAACTCTTTTCATCTGGGCTGCGGCTACCTTATCCTCAATCTGGTCTTCTACCTCAATTCCTGTAACATAACTCACATGGTGTAGAGGTACATATGCCGCCAGTTGCCCGGGTGTATATAAGCAAAGACCAGCTAATTTACAGGTTATTGGGTCAAGGCTATTTGTCTCAGTATCGATTGAAATTATGCCATTTTTTATGGCTTCATCTATGTACTGTTCCAACTCGCCTGAATCTCGAATAACCTTATACTGGTCTTTATACTTTCCGAGATTTTTATTAACCATTGCAGTTATTGTTGAAATTCTATCTAATAAGCCCCCGCCGCCTTTAATTGTTATATTGGCGGCTTGCCCTTTTTTGGAAGCCTTTTTAGAAATAGCAGAATCTCCCTCTCTGGTTGCCCTCGGAGGGAGACTGAATAATCCTGCCATTAGAACTTATTATTATTTCCTGTTCTTGCTGAGCCACGTCTGCCCCTGGCTGGGCGAGCCGGTGCTTCGTCTTGCTCTGCTGGTTCAGCATTAGCTGGTGTTCTTCTGCTTGTACCACGTGTGCGGGCAGAATTTGTCTCTCGACGGCTTGTACCACTTTTTCTATCGGATGCTGGGTTTCTTCTTGTTTGGGGCTCTTCATCTTCGGTCATTGGAAAATCTCCATTATCAAGGAAATATTCCATATCATCATATGACTTATCAAGTACAAGCCCACCAAGAATTTCTGGTGCTTCCGGCAAATCCTCAAGCTGCAAATCATCGGTCTCGACCTGATATGTTTCATATGTTGTTTTTGGGTCGTTTGGTTTTCCGTTTCTCTCGATTTCAAATATTGTTCCAACAAGCGGATTATATCTTGCACATAGGCTTGACATCTTGCTAAAAAATGTCTTTCCTCTGTCCCAAATCTTAACCTCTTCTGCATCAACGTCATATAATGATAGAAATAGTTTTGCAATAACCTTCATTCTGGCTGCGCAAAATGGGCAATTCTCCACGGGTTCATTGTAACCCCTCAAGCAATTAACATATCTTTTCTTCCCATCTACCTCAACCTCATGGACTGCATAGCCCTCAACATCTTCCAACGTGTTATACATAAATCTCACGCTGGCTACATCCTTGTGGTTCTTCAAACTGAAAAATGAACCATTCCCCTGACCACCATAATTGTCTGCTTCGTGTGCACTAAATCTTGCCATTTTCTTTTCCTCCTTGTTTTTTGTTTTTATAGTTCTTATCCTTTTGAACATCCGGCATAGATGTCAAATTGAAAGACTTTCTAAATAACCATATAGATATTTGTTGAAATAACTTACGCATCAACTTCCCTCCTACACTTATTATATAGAGAATTGACTAAAATACTAAACCCGCAGCCGGTATTTTTTCTCTTAATCTTTTTCTAATTTTGGTTAAACTCATAATACTCAACTGCATCATCTCGGCTATATCCTTATTTGCCCAACCCTCTATTATATATTGACAATAAGTTATTTCTCTTTCCGTCATAACTTCTGTTGGCATAAAATCCCCAACCTTGAACTCTATTGATATTTCTGCTTGAGGCTCAAATTCCATATTTTCCTCAAACAGCTTGTCCAATGATTCGGCGCAGAAAATCATTTTGCGCTTATGGGTATTCAAACTTTCAGCCTCTTCCCTGAGCCTATTGTATAGGCAGGAGCGGTAATATGTAGAAAATTTGGCATTCCCCTGCTTGTACAGCTGAAGGCATTGGTCAAGCTTCTCTAATGAAAAACTGGCTAAATCGTGGCTGCTTATCCCATAAAATTTCTGGGCTGTGCTAATTGTTATCATATATAATTGGCTAAATGCTCCGGCTAAAATTGAGGGGTTAAGGCAGAGGGTGTATGCCTCTGCCATCTCCTCCAAACTCATTTTTTTAACCTCGTCTGTTATAAATGGCTTTAGTAGTTTTAGTGTTCCTTCCATATCAAAGTTTCCTCCATTTTTTCTCCCCTTGTTAGGTTTTATAGTGTGCTATTTACAATAGCTGTGATAATGCTTTGGCTCATTTCGCTGTTTTCGCTGAGGTGTATATAAGCATTATCCGGGTCGTTTTCAATCAAATTTCCTGTAATTCCTACTTCCTCAAGTACTGCAACAGGAACTCTTACTTTGACATATTTGCGGCGTGGGTAATACTTGAAATTAACCTTTGTGAACCTTGCATCATCCTTCTTAACTGTGAAGCCATAACCGCTCTGCGTGGAAACAAGCCCTGCATTCTTTACTGCCTCACCTATAAAGTCTAACAATCCTACCACATCTTCTGTTAGCTTGCCAACCTTTGATGTGGATTCTTTTACTGGGGCTTCTTTTTCCGCCGGTGGGTTATCAACACTATCAACATTGTTATCAACAGGCGCATCTTCCTGAGGTTCGTTTTCTACAACCTCATTTTCTGGCTCGCCTTGTTCCTCGCTGGCTTTCTCAATCTCATCCGGGGTTTCCGAATCAAATTTCCACCAGCGTTTGAATGTTGACATTGAAAATTCCTTTTGGCTTCCATCCTCCATTTCGAATGTTACCCCTCTATCATTGAGGTCAATAAGTTTTGCAAGTGTTCCGTTCTTGACTGATTTATAGATTTTCATTTTTTATATCCTCCTATTCCTTTTATTAGCAAAATATTTCAGTTTCAGGTTGAACTCTGATACCCTTACGTGGATGTCCTACTTTAACCATTTCCTCAAGTCTTGCCTGAGCCTCTTCAACTGTTGCATATGCCACTAATCCGTGACGCCATTTTCCGTGTACCTTAATCTGTAATCTGTAACCGTAATCTTTTTTCATTTTTATTTCCTCCTTAAAGTTTTTATAGTGTGTAGTTCTTCTTCCTACTGACAATATTATATAACATATTATCAGGAACTGCAAGAGTTTTTTTTCAAAATATTTCAGAAAGATTTTCGAATTCCTCCTTCCCTAAATCGTTAATGTCTTTTCCCTCTGGTATTTGGTACTCGGTAACAAGTTTTCTCCCCTGCATTGCTCGCCGCAGCCTCATTGTTGCTCTTGCCCCTGCCTCATCCGGGTCAAACCCTGCAATCAATTTCCTGCACCCAAGTCTGGCTAATTGCTCATATTGTAATTGAGTTCCAAGCCCCAGCAATGCTACCGCCGGTCTACCATATACCCAGCAAACCAAAGCATTAAGTATCGACTCGCATACTATCAACTCTGTTGCTTCGTGATTATGTCTGCCCAATTCATACAAACCATATACAGGTTTATCGATTCCTTCTGGATAATGAAAGAATTTAATGTCCACACTTCGCCTTGCTATAAATAAGGTATTCCCATCAATATCCCGGACTGGGAATGTTAGACATCGCAGGGTGCTTTTTACTTTTCCAAATTTATCCTTCAACTTGAAGTTCTTATCATACCCCACATCAAACATTTCAATAATATCATCATTTAATTTTCGTTCATACATATATGGGTGATAATATCTATAACTATCAAGTTCTTCATCGCTTATATATGATACATCATTTTCCGATGTTTTTCGACCTGAATCTCTCCCAAAATCTAAAATAATATCTTTTCGGGATTCAACGGATAATATTAGAAAGTTCTTAATGAGCCAATCTTTGCCAAACTGCCCGTCATCATTTCTGCCAAAGCAATGGCTCACCATTTCCTCAAGTGTTGCTGTATAACCACAGGTGAAGCAATGTACTGTGCCCGCCGGGGTCTTTTCCGTGTTATGCAAGGATATTCCACAAGATGGTTTTCGTTCCAGCCCATTGTTGTGTACCGGGCAATTAAATTGAATATTATTTCCACTCCGCTTAAATGTTGCAAATAACTGAACCCCATTCATGGCGAGCTGGGCTTTCAATTCCTGCAATACTTCTAATTCATCTGTTAATATAGGAGCGCCGCCCACATGAAACATTTTATCCCTCCTTTAAGTGTTTATAGTGTTTGCAGGAAATCATTGCAACTCTATCAAATCTATTATCACTTTTTTCGCATTGGCAAATTCCTGCTTTATAATAATGGCACGTTAAACATTTATTTACTTCTATTGGAAATCCTTCAATATCACAATCATCATCCATAAAATCTAACCTATCTGCATAATCCATTCTAAAATACATCCTTTCCGTCTCTGAATGATTTCTTGGCTTCTTCAACCTTTTTAGTTCTTGTTTGTGGCTTAACTGCATCCCCGTCGGATGGTAAATACTTAAACTCGCCCACGTCAATATCCCAGTAATAATTAAGTTTTCCGCCTGTAATACCGTCTCGGTGTTTCTTAATCCCAAACTCAATGCCGCCACCTATTTGTCTGAGCGATATAACCTTTGTGGCATTTTGGGCAATACCGTCGGAGTCTCTAATATATTCTAAATCTGGGGTTCCTTCATCTTCTTGTGATTTTGCCCCGCCTCTATTTGATTGAACTACTACTATTATTGGCACCCCAAGCTCAACACTTAATGATATCAAATCCTCGCTAATGTTTGTTAATGATATTGTCTTGTTATCGCCCTTCTTGCTTCGCTCATCGCTCATGTATGTAATGCCGTCAACTCCAAGAATATCTAATTTATTTGATTTGATAAATGCCTTGAGTTTACTTACTGTTATTCTCTTTTGAAAATCCATTGGCGTGGCTACAATAAATCCGTCTTTCTTCCCAAGTTCATCAATATACTTTTTATATCCTTCATAATCGAGTTTGTCTTTATTTGCCCAAACAAGTGCATTATTACTGAAGTTCTTTGTTAATGTGTCAAATCTATACCCGACTTTTACCGGGGACATCTCGGGGCTTATGTACCCCACACGGCTTCCTGTTTGCCAAGCATGAGATAATGTCTTTGCAAGCACCCAAGACTTGCCCTGACCCGTTCTGGCAAAGAATACAACTAACTCCTCACCCTTTGCCCAGCCGTGTATTATGTCATCTAATTCCTCAAATCCTGTTGTAATATACCAAGGGTCTTTACTGCTTATTTTGTCATCTAATATTTTCAAACGCTGCTCTGCCCTTTTAACAATATCTACCCCGCCAAGGCTATATGAGGGCTGCAAATCATGCATCTGAGATATTAAATACTCTGCAGCCGAGTTAGAATCTGATTTTAATAATTCTGCGGCTTGTTGGATTACAGGTACTGTTTTCCAGTAAAGATATTCCTCCCTAATGGTATCAACTAAATATTTATCTGCCTCTGTTACTTCAAGGGGTTCGAAATTCTTAAATTTATCTAAAAATGACGCCTTGTCTGGAACATTCCCATATCTTTGTTGATGTTCAATTATAAAATCAAACTCATCTTCATACCCTATGAAATATTCCTTTGTTAGCATATTATTTTGGATTAATCCGATATCTTTTGTTTGCAATACCTTATTCAAAATCATTATACTTATCATAGTCTGAACCCCCTCCTGTCTGCCCCTATTATTTCGACTTGCAAGCTGTCCTTCCATACCCGGCTTGCTAATCTAACCCCAAGGGCTTCTGAAAGTTGTTCCCCGCCTATATTGCCAGTATAGATATTTGATAGCCTATTTAGTTTTCTTTGGTCAATATATGTAATAAGGTTCGTGTGGTCAAAATCCCCTAACTTACCTGAGGCAATATCATCCCATATTACAATGTCGGCTTCAAGTAATCGACTTCTTAATAATTCAAAATCTTCATCCTTCCTACTTATTCCCTCTTTAATTTTAGTTAAAAATGTTGGCACGTGTATAAATACCCCTCGGCATCTAAATCCGTTTCCTGCCCAAACTGAATCAAAGTATTTCTGCATGAGTTTAATCGACCAGCTTGTCTTTCCGTTCCCAGTGTTTTCACTATATAAATATAGGCTGCATCCTTGCTCAACAAAATCAATTATATTATCTTTAATCTCTTTTAATTGCATAAATGCATCTAAATCTTCATCCTCCGGGTATAAATCAATCTGATATTGACATTTCGCTGGTATGCCACTATTATTCATTAAATAGTGCATTTCCATAAATCTCAAACAGCCCGGATAACATTTATTAGTGCCATAATGATTGCACACTTCTTTATACCAACATTTTTCAGAATCAAACTGATATTCATAAGCCATTTGATACATCATCTCCTTCCCTTATCTATTATATAGGATTTTTATACATCTAAAATACTATTGGTTTCCCATCTTTATTTGTTGCCAGCTTGTCCTTTTTTGGGTCAAAGGAAGGAACTTGTTTTCCTCCTAAATTATCGAACGCAGGTTTTTTTCCTTTTGCCTGTATATTTTTTTTCCAATCGGCAATAATCTGCATATAGCCTCCTGCAATAGCCCCATTGATTTGCTCTATAGCTAAATCTGCGTCTGTACCGGCATACTTTCGCAGGTCATCTAATATAATCTGCCACTGGTTGGGTTGCAAGCCTTTTTTCAATCTTACACTAAAATACTCAGTTAGTTTTTCTCGAATTTCTTCATTTTGAGTAAAGGCTGCAATCATTGACCTCATGGTTGCTATATCTTTTGATTTTTTAGTTTTTTTGGTTTCTCCTAAAATAAGGGGAGATTGATTTTTTTGTGCCACATCCGAAGGATGTGTATTGATTCTATTGGTCTGATTTATATTAGTATTGATTGAGCTTGTTCTGCAAGACCCCTGACCCTTGTTCTGCAAGACCCCTGACCCTTGTTCTG
>ENA-UOOI01000369-UOOI01000369.1-fermentation-metagenome-genome-assembly--contig:-NODE-369-length-58840-cov-81.282623_pt1 | contig 58840 bp, 53 predicted proteins | sample MGYA00245779_ERZ724027 | MGnify/ENA primary metagenome ERZ724027 (study PRJEB28704, sample SAMN03018318) | fermentation metagenome | biome: anthropogenic terrestrial biome; feature: soil; material...
CGCTCCCCGTGTTGCCGGGCTCAGATGGTGTCTCTTTCTTCGGAACAACACTTTTATCCCTATTTTATCGCCCTATACACCAATTGTCAAATAATAATTTAAAAAAACTTATCCGGAAGTTATTGACACGTTCAAAATGAAGGGTATAATCAATCCTGATGTGAGTTTATTATTATTAATAGGTATTTGCATTTCTGCGGTTGCAATTGGCATTACTGATTTTCTGACATACCGAATTCCGAATATACTCATTATTATATTCGTTTCGTGTACAATTTTATTCGAAATTATGTACAGGAAACAGTATGTATGTGAGTATATACTCTCGTGTACTCTGTTTTTCACTATATATTTTATTATTTTTAAACATATTGGAGGTCTTGGTTTCGGCGATGTAAAATTTGCGGCGGCCATAGGACTGCTGCTCGGCTTCAGCGGCGCTTTCGCGGCTGTTATTGCAGCAACGGCGACTGCAATAGTATATGCACTCGGGTTGTATGCCAAATCTATAATAAAAAAACAGGAGAAAAACTTCAGAACTATAAAAATACCGTACGGAACTTTTCTGTCGGCGGGGGCCGTTTTTGTATTTCTGATGCGGCAGATGTACTTCCTATGAAAAAAACAGTTATAACATGTCTGTTAATATTGCTGATATCCTCCGCAGCTGTTGCGCAGGAAAACAATATTTCGCTCAATTTCCGCAATCAGAAAATAAGCGACATACTGCTTTCTCTTGCGGACCTCTGCGGAAAATCTCTCGTTATCGACGACAGCGTGAGCGGAACTGCAACGTTTAATTTTGCCGATGCTGACTTCGACACTGCGCTCAGACGGTTTACCGATTATACCCGCCTGTATTATGAAGAAAAGGACGGAGTTTATTATATAAGCAGGATACAGGTTCTTCCCGGAAACGGCGAAGGGCTCTTTACGGTAAATGCGGAAGACGTCATGCCGTCCGTGCTCGTAAAGGAGCTGTCGCGCCGGATGAATACGACGATTATGGCCGACACATTTCCTGCAATTCCCGCAACAGTACGAATACAGAACGCTTCTCCCGAAATGATACTGCGCCTTGTTGCGTCCCGGTATGACGGATACGATCTTTCGTTTGAAAACGGCGGATATTTTATACGGAACAACGGTAACCTGTCCGACCGGAAAACAGATGCACGGTTTTCGATCACGGAGAAAGACGGCTTGTATACGCTCGCTGCTCAGAAAGTGCCGCTTTCCGCGCTTATCACGGCGCTGTTCAAAAAAGCCGCTAAAGAGTATTCGCTTGTAGCAAAAAACAATGCGGCGCTCGAAAACCTGTATTACAGCAACAGGGACTTTCAGAGCCTTCTGCAGCTGATTCTCGATCAGGCCGGATGCGATTATACAATAAAAAACGACGTCTATTACATATTCGACCTGCAGCAGAAAGACGTTTCAAAACAGCTTTCCACGACGCAGGCGTACCGGCTCAAATATCTTTCAGTGACCGATGTACAGAATCTGTTTCCCTCTGATCTGAATGCGGCGTCGCTTATCCGCGTAGATAAAAATACGAATACGTTCTACCTTACGGGAAGCGCGAAAGAGACGGAACCGCTCGTACAGTTTCTCACGCAGATAGACGTTCCGCTCGGCGACCGCTTCTACGGACAGTATACGTTCGCCAACATACCTGTCGGTACTGCTCTGCCCATGATTCCGAAAAACATGTTTCTTTCCGACGCGGTTATTATTCCGAATACATCCTCGTTCGTGACGCAGACAACGAAGGAAAAGGATACGGAACTGCGGTCGTTCATTTCTAAAATCGACGTGCAGGATTCTCCCCGTGCAGTACGGCTCAAATATATAAAAAGCGAGGAACTGGTAAAATATCTTCCCCCTGCGATCGACAAAAGCAGGGTTACAGTCACAGGCGACACGAATGTCGTCTTTTTTACGGGAAACAACGAGCAGTACAACAGGTTCCTTGACAGCCTTGCCGTTCTCGACCAGCCTGACGAGCAGATACGGTATCAGCTTCTCGTCGTGCAGTACCAGAACTCCGACAGCAAAAACCTGAGCGCAAGTCTTTCTCTTTCTACGACATCTGATTCCCCTTCGGCAGCCATCACCGCGACGCTCACGAATCTTTTCAATATCAGTTTCGACGTCGTCTCCCAGTTCGGGCTGCAGGCGGCGGCCTCGTTCAATGCGGAAATAACGGAAAGCAGGGCGAAGGTTCTTGCCGATACGACGCTCAACGGAATTTCAGGCCAGGACATATCGTTCGAAAACAAAAATATATACCGGTACCGCGATATTGTAGCGGAGTCCTCTTCGGACACCTATACTTCCATCGTCCGGGAAATTTCAACCGGTCTGACAATTAAAATCAACGGATGGGTTTCGGGAGACGAAATGATAACTGTTTCCGTCTCCGCTGATTTGTCTAAGCAGGGAACGACCGACAGCGACTCGAGCGATTCGAGTGACTCGACCGATTCCACGCCTCCGTCCACTTCGGAAAAGACGGTGACCACGAACGTCAGAACAAAATCCGGCGTACCGATCATCATAAGCGGACTGCTGCAGGCGGAAACGGAAAAAACAGAAACGCGCGTTCCCGTTCTCGGTTCAATTCCGCTTCTCGGCATGCTGTTCAGGACGACGAAAGATTCGCTTGCCACGACGGAACTTGTCATCTACCTTGTTCCGTTCGTCGAACACAGCGGCACAACGCCGATGCAGGAAGAAAAAAACATACGGAGTCTGTATGAAAAATATGTCGCGGAATGAATTTGACATTACATCATTTTCTTCATACCGTACCGTGCCCGGTCAGTATACCGACAGTTTCATTAAAACGACCGGAGCCGTGAAAATCAGCGATGAGGCACATGCGGTTACCATTGCAGTGAAGGAATCGAAACTGCACGAATGCATTACAAATTTGAAGAATTTTCATGCAGGCAGGGAAACGTCTTTTGTTTCGGTGAGCGACACGGCTTTTGAGGAATTCGTCGGAAGCATTCTCGAAGGAAACGCGCCGGACGAAAAGCACGTTAAGGATGTGTCCGGATTTGTGCTTGAAGACGTCAGTACTTCGTCCGTTATTAATATTATAAACGCGGTATTTCTCGAAGCCGTACGGAGCAGAGCTTCGGACATTCATATTGAACCGGGACCGGAGGAAATGCTCATACGCTTCAGAATCGACGGCGTTATGAAAACGGTGAGGACGCTCCGCATGGAATTGTTTTCCGGTATTGTCGGGCGCATTAAAATAATGGCGAATCTGAACATAATGGAAAACAGGCTTCCGCAGGACGGACACATACAGGTCACCGTCGAAAATAAAAAGCTCGACATCCGTCTGTCGACTGTGCCGGTGCAGAACGGCGAGTCCGTCGTCCTCAGGCTCTTCAATACGCAGGAAGTGGCTCCTGAACTCGGCAGGCTCGGTTTCTCACAGGAAATACTCGGGAAGCTGTCTCTGGCGACGGGATATCCGAACGGACTTGTGCTTATTACCGGTCCCACGGGAAGCGGAAAAACGACGACGCTTCACGCGCTGCTGTGCACTATGGACAGGAAACGGCTCAAAATAATAACCATAGAGGATCCCGTAGAAAATAGCATACCGGGCATAAACCAGATACAGGTGCATGAGGAAATCGGCCTCGGTTTCGACAGCCTGCTCCGCCGTGTTCTTCGTCAGGACCCGGATGTCATCATGGTCGGCGAAATACGCGACCGGGAAACGGCAGAACTTGCACTCCGCGCCGCTCTCACCGGTCATCTTATTTTTGCGACGCTTCATACGAACGACAGCATCTCTGCGGTAACGAGGCTTGAAAACATGGGACTCGAACCGTATCTTGTCGCGTCGGTGCTGCGCATGTGTACCGCACAGCGTCTCGTACGGAAAGTCTGCCCGTATTGTTCCGAAAACGTTCCTGTCCCTGCTGTGCTGAAAAAACTCGGAAAGGAATTTTCACTGCCTGACTGCGGGACAATACGGGAGGAGCGCGGATGTGAAAAATGCAGTTATACGGGTTTTTCGGGACGGACTGTCGTATCTGAAATTTTTATGGTGGACGATGATGCTGTTAAAAAAATCAGCAGACAGCAGGAACTTGTAAAAAACATGAACAGTTCTCTTGCGTACGACGGAGTAAAAAAGGTGTTTGCCGGCGAAACTACGCTGTCGGAACTGAAGCGGGAAGGAATAGTGTGAGGTACGGAAGTGAAACACTCGGGAGACGTTATTTTATCGTTTACAAAAACAATCTCCTCTCTTCTTGCTGCGGGACTTACCGTACAGGAAGCACTCGACATATGCGGCTCCGCCGATAAGAAAACAACGTACGTATGCGCATATATAAAGGAAAAACTGTACGAAGGCGTACCGCTCCATAGTGCAATGGAATCCGTTCCGGCGCTCAAATTTCCGCCGCTGTACAGCGCACTTATTAAAATCGGAGAAGAAAGCGGCTCAGTCGCCGCCGTGTTCGCAAAGCTCGCGCAGTATCTTGAAAAAAAGAAAAACATACGGAGGAAAGTGCTGCAGACCCTGCTCTATCCGCTGCTCGTCTGTATATTAACGGGAGCGGTAAGCATATTCATAGCAGTATTCATATTTCCCCGGCTCCGTGACATTCTTGCAGCCTTCTCGGCAGGTACCGGCACGCTCGACAAAAAACTCGAGGGATTCAGAACAGGTATGTTTTTTTCGGTACTGCTGCTCTCTGCCATCGCTGCGGCGGTTGCGCTTGCCGTTGTCCTCAGGTCGAAATCCTGCAGAATAAAACTGCAGGAGGACAGAATTATCCTCAGACTGCCTTTCATCGGAAAGCTCATGACAACATACTGTACGCGTGATTTCTCGTTCGCAATGGAACTTCTCACCGCGAACGGCGTACCGCTCGTCAGATCGCTCCAGAATGCGGGCGGCGTCGTACAGAACAGCTGGTATGCGGAAGGCATATACCGCCTCTGCAGCAGCATATCCGAAGGTACGCCGTTTTCAGAGGCATCAAAAGAAATCAGCGTCTTCCCCGAATATGTTGTTACATGGTTCATCATCGGTGAAAAAACGGGGAACATCCATTCCGTGTTCGAACAGCTTCACCACGAGTCATCCGGCCTTTACAACGCATTTTTTAATAATTGTTCACGTAGGCGCCGTACAGTTCCGGGAACGGTTCAAGCGCGCGCGGCATAAGGCCGTTCGCCCATGCGAGGAACATGCCGTAATTGAGCACCGGTACGCCGTTCGTTTTGAAAATTCCGGTTTTTTCATTCATCATGCGCTGCGTAATCATACATCCTGCACAGTGAATAATCACGTCGTATTCCTCGGGATGTTCCGGCATCTGACGCGTATGTTCGAACACGGCTTCCGAATCGACAAGCTGACGGAACAGGCGCGGAATCTTAACTGTTCCGAGGTCGTCGGCCTGCCGGTGATGAGAGCATGCTTCCATGACGAGCACTCTGCCGCCTTTCGGAAAACGGGACAGCGCCCTGAGGCTCTCTATAAAATAGAGCGGATCGCCTTTTTTGCGGGCAAACAATATAGAGAACGACGTGAGCTTCTGATCATCGTCGATATCCGCCGCGACTTTGCTGAACGCTTGACTGTCAGTGATGACGAGGTCGGGCTTCCGTCCGAGGCTGTGATATATGTCGTACAGCTCGCGCTCCTTAACAATTAACGCGGAGCAGTCTCTGTCGAGCAGGTCGCGGATCGTTTCCACCTGAGGAAGGATAAGGCGCCCCGCCGGTGCGGCGAGGTCGATCGGCGTAACGAGCATGACGAACTGACCTTCGTGCACGATTCCCTCGACGGGAGTAAGTTCTCTTCGTATCGCGTTTTCCAGCGACTCGATTTTTTCAAGCAGCGGGGTGATGTCGGGCCGCATTCCCGAAGCGGTACACAGTGTCACCGATTTTCCCGTCGGGAAAAAATGCAGCTTGCTTTCGTCCGCCGTTCTGTCCGCGAACGTGTTGACGCCGATGTACACGAGCTTCTTCCGTTCGAGCCACGACAGCAGCTCTTTTTCACTCTGCGTCACCGGCTTATCCTGCGGCGAAACAAACAATACGAGGTCAGCCGACTCGAGCCGCTCTTTCGTCTTTTCAATGCGCTGAACTCCGAGTTCGCCCTCGTCGTCGAGACCGGCCGTATCGGTGACGGAACATGCGCCGAGTCTGCCGAGCTCTATTTTTCTCGTCACCGGGTCAGTCGTTGTCCCCGGAGTGGGCGAAACGATTGCAACGTCTTTCTGAAATACAGCGTTGAGAAGCGACGACTTCCCTGCATTGCGGTTTCCGGCCAGCACGATGCTGACCGACTCAGCCAACGGCGTTCCGTCCATATCACTCTTCCTGAAGCATCCGCTTCGTAATATGATAAACGGAACCGCAGTTCTCGCACACGACTTCCAGCGGATCGGGATCATTTTTAATAATATCGTCAAGATCCTTTTTCCCCAGATTTCTGATACGTCCGGCAAAATTTTCGGCGCTGCACGGACAGTTGAAGATAACGTCGCGATCGAGCAGCACTGTCGGTTTGAACTGACGGAATAACCCCATAATAATATTGTTCCTGTTGCCGCCTTCCGCAAACCACTGGCCGAGGGACGGCACGACCTGAAAGGCGCTCTCAATTTCCGCAGTGAGTCCTGCAATTTCATCGGAAGACCGCCCGCTGCCGCCCGTCTGCGCGCTGCGGCCGAGAAGTCCGTCGCTGCTTTTGTTACCGCCTGCGTCGGGAACTGCCTGAAGGAAAAGCCCGCCGGCGCCGACCACCCTTCCGAGTTTGTCTAACTGAATCCCTGTGTTTACGGCGGTGTTTGTCTGCTCCGACTGAGCAAAGTACCACGTAAGGTCACGGGCGATATTCCGGTATTTTATTTCCGTCGTTCCCGTCTGGGGCTGCTTCATTCCTTCGCTCATACGGCTCACCGTTACAGTCCCGTTTCCGAAAAAAGGCGCAAGGTCCCAGTTCTCAAGCGGTTTGTCGACGGGAATCGTGTCCTGCAGAAGATGTCCGCGTACGTATCCTGTGCTGTCCGATTCGACGGAAAATCCTTTGGCGGCTCCGTCCGTCTTATAACTGAACGTAATGTGCTCCCGTCCCTTCATGAGGGGAATAAACAGCGCCGCACACAACTCAGCCTGTCCGAGCACCATTGTCTCGAGAATACCGAGGTTGTGATTCGCGCGCATCTGATTCACCATGTGAGTTCCGTTGTAAAACGCACCGCGGAACAATCCGTTCTCCAGCGAAAACAGCGTCATGCCGTCCTCTTCGATCGACGAGAGATGATTTACAAGCTCTTTGTCGGTGATTTCTGCTTTTATCATTTTGCGTATCCTGTCAGGTTAGTAATATCAAGTTTTTCATTAATAACATTCCTCTCCAGCGCCGTATGCTGCTCAAGAAAATCAGCGAGCGAATCTTTTGTTGCAATGCGGGCTTTTTCGATTTCCGGCAGCAGTGATTTTATTTCCGTATAGCTGAGCACGTCTTTGAACACGTTGAGCAGCGCGGCGCTCGACGAGAGGTGAGCTTCCATAACTCCGCTGTTTATCTGCAGCATACCCGTAAGTTTCCCCGACGCAATGCCGAGCGACGTCGTCAGATCCTCGCTCATGCGTACGAATTCCTGCGTCATGAACGGAAGATTCGCGTTGAGCTGAAGCTGCCCGCCTCTGCTGTATTCGCCGGTAAGCACTGCAAGCGCGCTGCATTCAAGGCACTTCCCGCGTATAAGTTCGAGAAGAACGGGATTTACTTTGTCCGGCATGATAGTCGAACCGTACTGAACTTCTCCGTGTTTCATCTCGCCGCACAGCGACGACGTATACAGAAGCAGGTCTCCTGCGAACTTGCACAAATTGTCGGCGCACAGTCCCATGCCGTATGCGCATTCGGCGAGGCTGTCGGTGTGTGCAACCTGGTCGCAGAGATTCTGGCTGCGCGAAAGCGGAAGTTTCGTTATGCGGCGCAGCTCTTTTTCAGCCGCGAACACATACTCCCGCGGCGCGGAGAATCCCGTCCCGACAGCCGTTCCGCCGAGAGGGATAGTGCGGAGCCGTTCCCTGAGCTTGTTGAACCGCCATCTGTCGCGTTCCACCGGTCCCGACCACGCGCTGAAGACCTGTCCGAGCGTCATCGGCAGGGCATCCTGCAGTTCAGTCCGTCCGGTAATGAGCACGTTCTCGTATTCGGTTTCCCGCTTTACGAGCTGCTCCTGCAGTTTTACAACGCCGTTTTCTATCTCCTCGAGTTCACGGTACACCATGATGATGACGGCGGTGGGAAACGTATCGTTCGTCGACTGAAATCGCGCAATGTGGTCGAGCGGATGCGCGCGGAACGATGCGGAAGGAAATGCCGCCGCATACGTTTCGTTCGCGGCGCAGGCAATCACTTCGCATACGTTCATGTGTATGCTCGTACCCGCCCCGCCCTGCGCGAGCGGCAGCGGAAAACTTTCGTCGTACGCGCCGTCGATCACGTTCTGCACAGCCTGTTCCAGAAACGGAAAATAATCAGCGGGATACATACGGGCGGTTTCCTGCTGAGCGCGGAGCGCCGCGAGTTTTACTTCTCCGTACGCCCTGATAAGCGCACGGGGCGTCTGCGCCGTTCCGAGCACGGCAAGCGCCTTTTTTGTTTCTTCCCCGTAATACAGCTTCGTCCGCTCAGACAATTTCCGCCTCCGCATCAAGCTCCGCCCCGCTGCGTATCGATTCTTCAAGCGGGCGTACAATGCGTACGCATATCTCTTCACCCGGAGAAGGAACATTCCGGCGGCATTTCACCGTGCAGTGCAGGAAATTCTCCGTAACCGCATTCACAACGGCCGTATCCGCAGCAGGCACAGGAGGATGCTTCGCCGTCTCCGCAACCGCACGTACGATTTTTCCCCTATACGAATTAATATAAGTAATTTTGTTCTGTACGGCAAATTCCGAAAGCTGATTAACACGACGCCGGGCGACAGCCTGAGGCACCTTCTGTTTCATTGCGGCGGCGGCCGTTCCCGGCCGCGCTGAGAACGGAAATGCGTGTATATATGCGAAATTACACGCCCGGCACAGTTCCATCGTCCGCAAAAAGTCGCCCTCCGTTTCTCCCGGAAAACCTGCAATTATGTCGCATGCAAAAAACGGATTCTCTTTTGCCCTGCGGAGCATTTCGACCGAGCGGACGACATCGGCTGCGCGATACGTTCTGTTCATGGCTGCAAGTATTTTGTCGCTTCCGCTCTGAACGGAGATGTGGAAATGAGGACGAACGCGGCTGTCCGATACAACTTCGCAGAACCTGTCGTCGACAAGTTCAGGATATATGCTTGATATGCGGAAGGAAATACCGCTCGTCTCTTTCAGAAGAAGTGCAAGCATATCCGTAAAATCGAGATACGCACCGTCGTATTCTCCGCGGTACTGCGCTATATTTACCGTCGTAAATACGACTTCATGCTGACCGGAGGCCCGGAGCATGCGCACCCGGTCTATCACTTCGCGAACGGGAAGCGACACTGAATGTCCGCGGGCAACGTGAATGGCGCAGTACGAGCACGAGTTGTTGCAGCCGTCCTGTATCTTAACCGACGAGCGGGAATGGACGAGAAACGTATCGGTCGCAAGGCGGAACGACAGCTCAGCCGTTCCCTGTTTTGCGGCGGGACGTGCGAACAGCGTGGCGCGGAGCGACGCGGCGAAATCCTGCGGTGAAAACGGGTCCGCGCATTTCAGCAGCGCCGGCACGTCCGCGAGCCGGTCCTTGCACTGCCCGGGAAGAACTGCAATCCTTTCACCGAGCGCGGCAAGTTCCGCTGCGGCAAGCTGCGCATAGCAACCGGTCACAACAACGGCCGAATGAGGGCATTTTTCGAGCAGCAGCCGTATTTCCCGCCGCGCTTTCTGTTCCGCTTTCTGCGTTACAGTACACGTATTTACAACGCAGAGAATAACGCCCTCACGTACCGGATCAGACGCGGAGGGAACATCCATCGTGACGGAAAAACCAGCATCGCAAAAAAAACGGGCTGCCGACTCGCTTTCTATCTGATTGAGCCTGCAGCCTAATGTTTCAAAGAGAATCTGACTGTCCAAAATAAACCTTACTGAAGCTTGGCCGTAACACGACTCTTTCCGCTCTGTGCATCAGCGGAGGCTGAATTGAGGCGGAGAGCCTCATCGTACGCGGCGGCAGATTCCTGATAATTGCCCGCCATTTCCCTTGCATAGCCGAGACGCGTCCACCAGCGGTCAAGCAGCGGTTCTTTTTTTACGGCGGCGGAAAGCGAAATGTCCGCATGCTGATACCGTGCCTGCCTGATGTATATTTCCCCCATAAAATAATACGCCGCCCCCGCACGTGCCGCGCTTTCGGGAGCACTCGCGACGTATTTCTGAAACTGTTCAAGGGCAGCAGTGTTCTTTCCGAGATAATACTTCGCTTCACCGAACACTTCTATAAGACGCAGATCATACTGACTCACTTTTAACCCGTCGGACGCACGCTGCTCGGCTTCCGCATACTGTTTGTTTTTCAGGAGAGACCAGCAGAGAACGACGTACGATTCGACACTCGTCGGGTCGCCCGCAAGCTCGTTTTCGCACACACTTATAGCTCCCGCATAATCACCGTTCTGGTACAAAAAAAGCGCATCCTTTTTCGTCGCAGCCGGGACGGTTTTCTTGACGGGAGCGGCTGCCTGCACGGGCTGTTCCTGCTGAACGGGGACCTGCTGCGTCGGTGTCTGCACTTGAATATCCGAATCGGACGCATCAACCGGAGCCGGCGACGCATCCTGCGCAAAAACCTGATTTACAAAAATACAAGCGGCAAAAACCGCAATCAGTCTGATTTTTACGATTTTCATATTACTTTACCATCGTGCATTTTCCGGAAAACACGCTTCCGGGTTCGAGTACTACCTGTGCGGATGTAATATCGCCGTCGAGAGAACCTGTCGCCGTCACAAAAACCATTTTTTTTGCTGCAATATTTCCCTTCACTTTTCCCTTTATAAGCACGCGGTCGGCCTTTATATCAGCCTCGACGACCGCACCGCTGTCTACGACAAGATCGCTTGTAGCATCAATATTTCCCTTTACCATTCCGCGGATCATGAACGGTTTCGCAAACCTGATGTTTCCCGTAAAGGTAATGTCGGGTTCTACGACTGTATCGAACGATTCCTCTTCCAGATCGAAAAGGTCTGTGTCTTTCACGTCAAACATGATTCTACTTTAACGGGAATGGGCGGTGTCGTCAATATATGGAAAGAATAAGGAGTCTCGAAACAAACTCCGGGGTATTGACTTCCGCAATCCAATCAACCTTGAGTTTTTATTACCGAGGGGTTATACTGTAATTAACATTCTGCGTTCAGGCAGAACCAATCTTTCGGAAAATCGAGGAAATAGTATGGCTGTCACAAAGAAAACAGCTGCAGCAAAAAAAACTGCAGCAAAATCGAAAAAACCAGTGAAAGCAGCAAAATCAGTAAAAGCATCGAAAACAATGAAAACCGGAAAAACGGTAAAACCAGTGAAGAAAACACCTGCGGCAAAAAAAGCCGCTTCTGAAACAAAGGCAAAAAAAACTGCCGCGAAACCAAAAATAAAGAAGGGAACAATCGATTTCGTCGGCGAAATGCTGAAGAAAGCGCAGGAATATCAGAAATCGCTCGTACTTCCGGAAGGAACGGAAGAACGCACCGTGCAGGCTGCTGCAAAAATCGCAGCGAAGAAAATCGCGAAGAAAGTGACGCTGCTCGGCATTCCCGCCGAAGTGGAAAAGGTCGCGGCTGCGCTCAAAGTCAACCTCAAGGGCGTGGACATCATCAACCCGGCGGATTCCCTCTGGCTCGACGATTTCGGTAAAACGTATTTCGAGCTCCGTCAGGGAAAGATCAACAAAAAGACGAACCTGCCTGAAGTGCCCGACGTTGCAGCGGGAAAAGAATATATCCGCAGGGATCCGCTCAGTTTCGGTGCAATGATGGTACGGAAGGGATATGCCGACGCGATGGTGAGCGGCGCTCTTTCCGCCACTGCAGACCTGCTCCGCGCGGGTCTGAAAATCATCGGCACGGAAAGCAGGACCGCATCCTCCTGCTTCGTCATGGACACGCACGACCCGGCATGGGGATATAAAGGGCTCATGATTTTCTCGGATTGTGCGGTCGTTCCGGAGCCTGACAGCGATCAGCTCTCCGATATCGCGGTTGCGGCGGGAAAATCGTGCAAAGCGCTGCTCGGATGCGATCCGTGCGTCGCCATGCTTTCTTTCTCGACTAAAGGTTCCGGCGGAAAACTGCCGCCGGTTCTGCTCGTTCAGGAAGCAGTTCAGAAAGCGCACGCAAAAGCTCCCTCTCTGCTGCTCGACGGAGAAATGCAGGCCGACGCCGCCCTCATACCGTCCGTTACGGACAAAAAAGCTCCCGGCTCACCCGTCCGCGGTAAGGTCAACACGGTGATATTCCCGAATCTCGGCGCCGGAAATATCGGATACAAACTTGTCCAGCGGCTCGCTCATGCCGATGCCTACGGTCCCGTTCTGCAGGGATTTGCAAAGCCTATCAGCGACCTGTCGCGCGGCTGCTCGGTGGACGACATAGTCGTCACTGCCGCCATCACGCTCGTCCAGGCAGGAAGCGCAAAATAGCGAATGAAACTCCGGTACAGCCTTATTCTTCCTGTTGCTCTACTCTCCCTGTTTTCCTGCAAGACTGTACCGGAAAAAACTTCTTCCGAAACCGCTGTCGTTTCCGTACCGCAGAATCTGCAGCGGCATTCCGATGCGGATTCTTCTTCGTATGCACTTACGCTGCTTTTCGGCGGCGATATTATGGCCCACAGCCAGAATTTCGGAATGAGTGATTTCTCTGCAATCTGGAAAGACGTCGCGTCTCTTGTGAGGTCCGCGGATTTTTCTTTTGCAAATATCGAGGCTCCCGTCGACGACGAGCTTCCTTATTCTGCCTATCCGAATTTCAACATGCACCGCGAATATCCCGAAGCCGCCATAAATGCGGGATTCAATGTGTTCTCCGTCGTAAACAATCACTCGAACGATCAGGGATATTCCGGTATGATGCGCACGTACGACTGGACGGAAAAAACGGGCAGAACGTATGCGGACAGTCCGCGTCCGGTATATTTCTCGGGGCTTCATGCCGAAAAAAACGAACCAGTCGATTATGTCGTCATCAACAAGGGACACTGGAAAATCATATTCTGCGCAGTCACGGAAGTACTGAACAGGAACGATTATAAAGAATACATGAACTACGTTTCTCCGAATACGAAATCGCGCAGAGCGTTTGAAGAGCGCATACGGGAAATAAAGAGACAAAATCAGTGCGATATTTTCATCCTGTCGATTCATGCCGCAGTGCCGGAATATGTCCGCGAAGTCTCCCCTGTGCAGCGGAAATATTATTACGAGCTGCTCGACAGCGGAGTGGACGTCGTGTGGGCAAATCATCCTCACGTCGTACAGGAACGCGAGCTTATCGGTAAAAAAGAATCAGGCAGCTGTTCGAAATTAATAATGTACGCGAACGGAAACACAATAAGCGGCCAGCGACGGGAACCGGCTCTCGACGATCCGGCGGGACAGCGGGAATACACCGGCGACGGGCTTCTGTACAAAGTGACATACACGAAAAAGACCGGTTCATCGTCCGCAGTCATTGCGGATACCGAAACGTATTACATCACAACGTACATAAATACAGCTTATCAGTTCGTCGTCAAATTTCTCGACGACGATTTTACACAATATCTGAAAAACGCCGGACGAAGCAGATGGGCGTCGTATATTTCGGAGCGGAAAAAAATTATGGAAAAAACAAAGGAAACAAAAACATGGCTATAGACTATCATTCACTGCCTGTATACGAACAAAAACAGCGCATACTCGACACGCTCGCATCAAATCAGGTGGTCGTCGTACAGAGCCCGACGGGTTCGGGAAAAACGACGCAGATTCCCGTCATTCTGTACGAAGCGGGATATACGGAAACCGGTATCATCGCCGTAACCCAGCCGCGGCGTATTGCGGCGCTCTCCGTAAGCGAGTTCATCTCGAAACAGCTGCACACGACGTATCCTGGACTCGTCGGTTACAAATTCCGGTTCGAGGATAAAACCGACACGACGACGAAAATCAAGATAATGACAGACGGGATCCTTCTTCAGGAAATGAAGCTCGATCCGTGGATGTCGAAATACTCGGTCATCATGGTGGACGAGGCGCATGAACGCAGCCTCAACATCGATTTTGTGCTCGGCCTTTTAAAACGGATTCTCGCGGAGCGCAAGGATTTCAAGGTAATCATCTCGTCAGCGACAATGAACGCGGAGGCATTTTCCTCCTACTTCGACGGCTGTCCGATCGTGACGATAGACACCGTTACGTTCCCTGTCGCTCTGATTTACGATCCCCCCGCGCTTCCGGCGAGCACTATGAGCGACGCTTCATGCGACGCGCTTCTCGCGAAGATACAGGATACTGTCGACCGCGTGCTCGACAACAAAGAGGACGGCGGAATACTCATCTTTCTGCCCGGTGAAAAAATCATCAAGGATTGTCTGAACCGACTGGACCACGCTCCCTTCGCGTGGAAACTTCACACGCTTCCGCTTTACGGAAGGCTCCCGAAAGAGGAACAGGAACGCGTGTTCGATCCGGCTCCGTTCGGCAAAAAGAAAGTCGTCATTTCCACGAACATAGCGGAAACATCGGTTACAATAAGCGACATTACGACGGTGATCGATTCGGGACTTGCGAAGCTGAATTTTTACAATCCGAAAACGTACACGTCGAGCCTTAACGAAACGTCCGTTTCCAAAGCGTCGTGCAATCAGCGCAAAGGACGCGCGGGACGCACCTGTCCGGGCACGTGCTACCGGCTCTATCCGCGGAAGGATTACGAAACCAGGCAGATGTATACGACGGAGGAAATCTACCGGACTGATTTGAGCGAAGTGGTTCTCCGCATGGCGGAACTCGGCATTACGAATTTCTACGACTTCGACTTCATATCGTCGCCGGGACGCGAAGGAATCGCCGGCGCCGTAGATACGCTCAGCATGCTTAAGGCCGTTACGCCGGAACACACGCTTTCACCTGTCGGAAAACTTATGGTCGAGTTTCCCCTCGAGCCGCGCATCAGCCGCATAATCGTCGAATCGATCATGCAGTATCCCGACGTGCTTGAGGAGGTGCTCATTGCAGCTTCATTTCTCTCAGCGAACGCACCGTTCGTTCTGCCGCCGGGAGAAGAGATGGCGGCACGGCGCGCGCATCATTCATTCCGCGACGTTCAGGGCGATTTTGTGTCGTACCTGCATATATTCCGCGCATACAAAGGCGCGTCGAACAGGGAAAAATTCTGCAAAAGCAGTTATCTCGACGAGCGCATCATGGCGGAGATCGAAAACATCGACGTCCAGCTCACGCAGATCGTCAACGAAATGCAGATTCCCGTCACGGGCGGCGGCTCGATGAACAATTATCTGTGCTGCATTGCATCCGGCATGATTCAGTTCGTCTGCGTCCGGGAAGGACGCGACAATTACAAGAGCCTCACCGCGGATCATATCTGCATCCACCCGGGAAGCAACATGTTCCGTCAGGATCCGCTGTATATTGTCGCCGGTGAAATAGTGCGCACATCACGGATGTTCGCAATGAGCGTTTCCCCGCTTACAAAAACGCTGCTCGATCAGATCGATCCGACGCTCCGCGACGGACTTGAAAACAAGCGGTCTAAGCGGAACACCGTCCGGCAGGATTCCGCGGCGGCTTTTGAAACAGGAAAGAAAAAAGAGAAAGCCGGTAAAAACGAACCTGTTGTACCGAAGGTCGAAGACGCATACGTATTCGGCGGCACGAGCTTTGAGATAAAGAAAACAAAAGGAAAGAAAACAGTCCTGCTTTCGTGGGAAAAATTCAAAACTGCCGTCCAGTCGAATACGGAGGAAAACCGCGCGAAAGATTCCGCAAACCTGTACGGTAAAATCATTTTCCCTGACGGATTTTCGCTGCTCGACGGAGAAAAAATCGATCAGATTGTTAAGATTGCGGCGGCGCTGAATCTTGAGCCGATGCCTGAAAAAAAATTCGACAGAAGACTCAACATAAAGCTTACCGACAAGGGCGCTTCGACGAAACTTGCGGACTCGCTCAACATGGTGCTGCGCGTCGCGGTCGCAAAACAGAAAAGCAGGGAATACGGATTCGTCTGCCTGTTCACGGACGGAAACGGCACATACTGGTTCAAGATTTCGCGCGGATTTGTGACTGCACTTAACGAGAGCCTTTCTTCGCTTGAGATACTCATCGACGACGTAAACGCTGACTTTACCCCCGAACAGAAGGAAAAAGTGAATCAGCTGTACCGCTCTCTCAACACGCTTTACGACTGAATCATTTGGCAGGAGCTGCAGTCTTTGCGGCCGCGGGAAGCTCCTCCGGCAGACCGAGAATCTTCCTCGCTTTTTTGCCGTTGCCTCCCGCATTCCTGTCTTCCGCTACGGCCCGCACCGCGTCTGCTGCAGCGGAATATCCGCCTTTCTTATACATATCAAGGCCGAGGCTTACAGTTGCAGCGTCTTTCGACGATACGAAACCGAGGCAGATCTGTGCGTACGACGCGCGGCCGTGTTTTGCAAGCTGCTTACCGATTGAATACCGCAGCTGTTTCCGCCTGTCGTCTTTCAGCGTTTCCGCCGCCAGATCAAGCGTTTCCTTTTCGCCCGCATTGTTGTCTTTTATGAGCGCGTCGACGGCCTTGCCTTTTGCTGCGTCGGACGCTTTTTTGTCGGTAATAATGCCCACAAGATACTCGTTGCCTTCGCGCGTATCGAGTGCGGCTATAGCGGAATAACACGCGTTCTTAACAGCCTGTTCCTCGCTTTCAGTCTTTGTCCGGTAAATAAGATACGGCACTGCATCCTTCAGCGAAAGTTTTTCCGACGCCCCGACCGATTCGAGACGGACTTTATAATGCTCGTCTTTAATGCCCTGGATGATTACCGATTCGGCATCTTTGTTGCCGGGATAATTTTCCAAACCTTTTATGACGTACTGACGCAGATTTGGATCGTTTTCCTCATACAGACTTATTAAAATCGGCACCGATTCCGGCTTCTGCATTTCGCCTATTGATTCTGCAGCATACATGCGCACGAACGTGTTCTCGTCCTTATTCTGTGCAAGCCCGGAAAGTTTCTTCCATGTCTGCACCGCGTGAATTTTCCCGAGTACCTGTGCAAGCGCCTGTTTCTGCGGTATTGTCAGATCGTCGCGGTCCATGTATTCGGCGAGATACACTGCCTCCGGCGCGCCGCCTATACTGCCCAGCGTCGTAAGTGCATCCTGAAAGTACATCTCGTTGTCGGCATCGATGAGCGCAACGACGGCCGGAATCGATTCCGTACATTTTACTTCGGCGATATACTTAAAAACGAGCGAAACGGTACTTGCCTTCGTATCGTACGGATCGTTGAGAATCGTAACAGCATAATCCTCGATGCAGGGATCCTTGAAATGAGTAAAATATTCAAGTATCTTTTCGCGGACCGCCGACGATTTTGTCGTCAGAAACAGGTCGTACACGTCGTCCGCGAAGCGAGGATCGTCGTTCGTTATGAACTTTTGAAGCAGCGCTACTATTTCAGTCGATATGCCGTACAGCAGCGTCTCCCTGTATTCCTTTACGTCGTCGGGACTGTCGTCGTTTGCAGCCGCCTGTTCGCTCTTTTCTTTATCGGGCGATGCGGGACGCTTTGCAGCAGGCACGACCGCTACCCCGCCTTTCGCTTTTTCTACGGAATCGGTGCCCGTTTCATCCGCTTCAACGGCGGTCGCTGTGCCTGCTGCCGTTTCATCCGCGGAAAGCACAGGATACAGTGCAAATATGCATGCAACTGCCAGTACAGCTTTTTTCATATCGTCCTCCCGCGCCCTCTTTGTATTTTATCTGATATTGCCGGATTCAAAACGGGCGAGAAAATCTTTCCGGTACTGAACGAATCTGTCCTCTTCAATCGCCTGCCGTATCTCGGCGAGCATATTGTGCAGAAAATACAGATTATGATACGACGAAAGCATGGCGCTCAGTATTTCCTGATCCTTAAACAGATGACGGAGATATGCGCGCGAATATGTACGGCAGACCTTGCAGTGGCATTCGCCGTCTATCGGGGTAAAATCATGCTCGAACCGTTCCTGCTTGATTGAAAGCATTCCGTCGTGTGTAAAATATGAGCCGTTCCGCGCATTCCGCGTGGGAAGAACGCAGTCGAACATGTCGACGCCGTCGGCGACAGCTTCAAGGATATATTCCGGCGTGCCTATTCCCATGACGTACTTCGGTTTTTCCTCCGGCAGATGCTGCATCGTATACTGCAGGAACCGGGCAAACTGATCGGACGGTTCACCGACGGAAAGTCCGCCGATTGCAATTCCGGGCGTATCGAGAGAGGCGACAAACCGGGCGCTCTCCTTCCGCAGATCTTCGAAGAAATTTCCCTGCACGATCGGGAACAGCATTCCCTTATATCCGCTTTCGCGCTGTGCGAGCCATTCCTTTTTCGCGCGTTCCGCCCAGCTTGTCGTAACGGCAAGCGCGCGTTCGGCTTCTTTCCGTTCGGTTCCCCAGCCGGTGCAGACGTCAAGCTGCATCTGGATGTCGCTGTTGAACTTCGCCTGCGTCTGAACGACGTTCTCCGGCGTAAAGAGATGACGCGACCCGTCTATGTGGCTCTGAAATTCCGCCCCCTGCATTGAGATTTTCCGCAGCTTGGCAAGTGAAAATACCTGAAATCCGCCCGAGTCGGTAAGAAAATTACGGTTCCACTGCGAAAATCCGTGAAGCCCGCCTGCTTCTTTTATTAAATCGGGCCCCGGGCGCAGAAACAGATGATATGTATTCGCAAGTATAATTTCGAATCCTATCTCCTCGAGCGATTCTTTCGAAACAGCTTTCACCGTTGCATTCGTACCAACCGGCATAAATACAGGCGTATGAACAACGCCGTGAGGAAGCTGAAGTAAACCTGTGCGGGCCTGTGTTTCCGCACCTTCTGCGCTTTTATGCTGCACACTGAAAATCTGCATATCACGTCCTTGCATAGCGCAGTAAAACCACGCTCATCACTGTGAATAATATAACCGGGAACCACGCTCCCGTGAATGCTGAAATATATCCGAATTTTGCAAGAAGCATCGTTATCATCTGCGTAACATAAAAAAGAACGGCCGCGCTTATTGAAAACGCAAGACTCGTAAGCATGACATTTTTTGCCGTTTTTCCCGAAAGTCCGATTGACAAAAATACGACGATAAACACGACAAACGGAAACGCAAATTTCTTGTAATAAAGCGACAGCGCTTCGTTATAGGGAAGCCCCGTTCGCATAAGATGTTCTATATATTCTTTTGCCACTTTTACCGTTACTTCCTCCACTGAAAGCGTGTTGTTCCTGAACGTTTCCGCAGGTTCGACAAGACGCTCGGTAAACGCGGAAGAGACTGTTTCCATAACGACATTATTGTCCGTGTTCGTATACTGTACGGCATTCTGCAGTCTCCAGTTTTTATGTCCGTCATCCCACTTTGCGGAATCCGCGTGTATGACGGCCTGGAGTTTCTGATGCTCGTCCCTGAAAACGAAGTACACGTTATGCAGACGCTTCTGCGCATCGTCGTACAGGTCCGCTTTGTAAATAACGTCGCCGCCCTCGGCAAGGACGACTATCCTGTCGTTGTTAAGAGACTTTTCCTCTTTCAGCATCTGACCCTGCATCTCAGTTTTTTTCGCGTACGTATTGACGACGAGTTTATCCTCAAAGAAAAAAAGCGCAAAACTCATGACGAACGATAAAACAAGCAGCGGCAGCGTAAACCGGAACAGCGACATACCGGAAGCAAAAATTGCAGTAAGCTCGTTGTCGGCATAAAAATTACTGAGCGTAAAGGAACTGGCAAAAAGAATACCGAGCGGAACGGCATACCATACTGTCTTCGGAACATAATACAACATGAGCATGAATACCTGCGTTGCCGGTACCTGATTCTGGATGAATTTCCACAAATTCATAAGCAGGTCCACAAGCACAAGCACAAGCGAAAAAAAAGCGACCGCGCCGATAAATACCGGCATAAACCGTTTGTAAAGATATTTCAGCAGCGTCATGTTCGTTTCAACCTGATATAAAACAGACAGCCCGCGGTGCCTATGACAAGATCGGGTATCCACATGCTCCAGAATGCGTTGAACCCGTTCCGGCTCGCAGCGATCTGACCGAGTATCATCATCGCCCAGTACAATACGCAGATGAATATTCCCAGAATCATGCCGATAGTCTGCCCGTTCCGTTTCCCGAACAGCAGCGCGAGAGGAAGCGCGAGGATTGCAAAAAAGAACGATCCGAACGGAAGCGAAAATTTTTTATTGTACTCGAGTGAATACAAATTGAGCGTACGTTTGTTCGTAGTGCTGTCTTTTTTCATCCGCTGCAGCGTCCGTCCCAGATCGTACGACGTCATTTCACGAGGGCTCACGGTCGTGCCCGAATTGAAAAAAGACGAATCGAATATGTTCAGCACGACTTTTTCCGAGTCAAGAACATCGTAATCGGAGAATTTGTTTTCATCGAAAAAAAGCGCGAGCGTATCAGTCATGTTCATCTGCATGAGGACGCCCTCTTTTCTTGCGCTCACCAGTTTTGATTTTCCCGCCGCGATTATCCTCATACGGTTGTCGTTTCCTTTGTCGAACAGCACGAGATCCGACACTTCGCTGCCCGAGACGTTTCCTATGACAAGCGTCGAACTGTTGAGCCGCTTCACGGAATGCGGTTCAAGTTCGACAGTCGGATTCGATGCAAGTATCGAACGGTACAGCTTGTTGTAATGTATTGTGCCGAGCGGCAGCAGATAATCATTAACAAAAAACGAAGCGATCGAAATGGCGATTCCGAGCAGAATGACGGGCCGCAGAAGAATCCTGTATCCGAGGCCCGAAGCGTGGAATATGATTATTTCGTTGTCGCTCATAAGCCGTCCCAGGCACATGAGAAAGCCCACGAGCGTTGCGAAAGGCGCCGACTGCGCGATAATAAACGGCAGACAGTACGTTATTAATTTTACAACGTCCCAGACCGGAACTCGTTTTTTAAGGATATTCTCCGCGAGCAGCAGAATCTGATTGACAAAAAAAACCATGAAGAAAAAAAGAAACGATATGGCGAAGTACAAAAGCAGTTCGCGCAGCAGATATCTGTCGAGAACGCGGTCGCGCAGTTCTCCCTTGTGCATGTATCTCCGCTGAAACGCGTCGATTTTATCCGAAATAAATTCAGCGCCGGTTCTCAGGAAGTCTGCTGCAATGCCCATAGAGCGGTCTGCCCGCTTTTCAATATTCAGGAGTTTTTCCTCTGCCGGTCCCGGAGATTTATCCTCCGAAAAGCGGAAACTCATGCATTGACTCCGACGCCGGTGGAACCGAAACCTCCTGCGCCGCGGACAGTTTCGTCAAGGGAATCCGCCGGAACAAAATTTCCGCGCACAACGGGAGCGACAATAATCTGCGCAATGCGGTCGCCGTTATTCACAACGAACGGCGTTTTTCCGAGATTTATAAGAATGATTTTTATTTCACCGCGGTAATCGCTGTCTATGGTGCCCGGCGTATTGAGCACCGTAACGCCGTTCTTTGCTGCAAGGCCGGAACGGGGGCGTACCTGCACTTCATATCCCTGAGGAATCGCAAAACACAGACCGGTGGGAATCAGTGACGATTCTCCGGGTGCAATCGTCACCGGAGGTTGAACGAAAGCGCATATGTCGGCACCGGCAGCACCGTCCGTTTTGTAAACGGGAAGCAGCGCGCCTTTTTCCGCCGTGCATTTTATTTCGACAGGTTTTTCCATACTATTTGCCATATAAACCGATTATATCTTTTTTTTCTTTTAAAGAAAGCCCCGGTCCGTAAACGACGAGCGCTTTTTTCCGTACGTCGAACATCTCACGTAAACAACGCCCGACATCGTCTTTTGTTACACTTCGTATAAGCGCAATGCGCTCGTCGGTCGATTTGTACCCGTAGCCGCTGTCGTAGCACCGTTCAAGAAATTTCATGCGGTTCTCTATGTCGGAGTCGGCCATAAGCTCCTCGCCGCACAGATGCTCCCGCGCCGCTTCAACTTCCGTCTCACGCACTCCGTCATTAAAGAGCTTCTCCATCTCGGTATGCAAATCGGTCAGAATGCGGCCGCTGCTCGGTTTTGCCGAAGAAGCGTATGCGCACCAGCATGCGGCATCGGCGTAAAACGTCGAATAACTGTACACGCTGTAGCACCAGCCGCCCTTTTCCCGCAGCGTCTGAAACAGGCGCGAACTCATTGTGTCTCCTGTAAGCGCATTCATAACAGCAAGCGTATAGTACGCGCGCTCGTCTACAGGAATACGCAGCGGATACAGCAGAAAAAACTGCTCCTGCTGGAACGAAGACTTTATGAACGAAATTCCGCTTTTCCACACGGGAGTCTGATCGGCATACTGCCCGGCAAGGACTTTATCAGCGCCCTCAAGGGGAAGGTCGCCGTGCTGCGGAAGCGCGGAAAGCCGCTCTTCGACCGCCTTCTGATCAAAGCAGCCCGCGGCGCACACGCACATTCTTCCGTGCACAAAATGATTTTCGTACCACGATGTAATATTTTCACGCCGGAGCGATTCAACCTGCTTCACCGTGCCGCTGATGCCGGCGCTTATTTTCTGATTCGGCCACACAGCGTTTTCCACGGCGTCGAGCGCGGAATCCTCGGGATCATCCTCCGACGTTATTATTTCGCTTTCGACAACCTTCCGCTCCCGTTCAAGCTCTTCGGCGTCGAACACGGCGTGCTCCGCCATATCGCATAAAATATCAAGCGCTTCGTTTACTTTCGCGGAGGGAACGACGCAGTACATGCACACGTCTTCACGCTCCGTGTACGCGTTTATGTAACCGCCCATGCGGTCGAACGCACAGGCAATGTCGAATGCGGTGCGGGATGTCGTTCCCTTAAAAAGCATATGCTCCGTGAAGTGCGTCACACCGCGGTCCGCATCGTTTTCCGCTCTGCTTCCCGTATAAAACCAGAAACCGATCGCAGCAGTTTTGCCTGTCACAATCGGTTCCGTAATGAGTATGACGCCGTTCCGCAGCTTTACCGGTCCGATGCCCGGTTGCGGTCCGGTTATCATGATTTATTTATTCTTTGCCTGCTCGTCAAGCGCGTCGATATACGAAAGATTCAGGCGGCCCATCTTGTCGACTTCAAGAAGTTTGACCGGAATCTGCTGACCTTCCTTGAGAATGTCTGTCACTTTCTCGACACGCTGATGCGAAAGCTTCGAAATGTGGCAGAGCCCTTCCTTTCCCGGAAGGATTTCGACGAATGCGCCGAAATCCATGATGCGTTTTACTGTTCCGTTGTAGATTGTTCCGGGCTCAGGATCTTCCGTAATGCCCTTCACTGCTTTCTTCGCTTCTTCCGCAGCGTTTCCCGTTTTTCCGTAAATCGTAACTGTTCCGTCGTCGTCCGTGTTGATAGTAACGCCGTACTGCGCGCAGAGCGCCTTAACGTTCTTTCCGCCCGGTCCGATGAGCGCGCCGATTTTGTCTACAGGAATCTTCATGGAAAGAATTTTCGGCGCATACAGACTGATAGACTGCGGCTTGCTGATGCACTGTTCCATAATCCCGAGGATATGCAGACGTCCGGCCTGAGCCTGAGCAAGCGCTTCCTTCATGATTTCCATGGAAACGCCGGCGATCTTGATGTCCATCTGGAATCCGGTAATGCCGTCTTTTGTGCCGGCAACCTTGAAATCCATATCGCCGAGGTGATCTTCCTCTCCGAGAATGTCGGAAAGAATCTTATAGTGCTCATATTTCGGGCCGTCGGTGATGAGTCCCATAGCCACGCCTGCAACCATTTTCTTGAGCGGCACACCGGCAGCGAGCATTGAAAGACAGCCGCCGCATGTCGAGGCCTGGGAAGACGAGCCGTTCGATTCAAGAATTTCCGAAACGACGCGGATTGTATACGGGAACTCCTCGCGGCTCGGCACCATCGGTGCGAGAGAACGGCGCGCAAGATTTCCGTGTCCGATTTCGCGGCGTCCGGTCGTAAGTTTTCCGACTTCGCCGACGGAATACGGCGGGAAGTTGTAATGCAGAATGAAATGTTCGCTGCGGTCGCCGTCTATATCGTCGTAGGCCTGCTCGTCGAGCGACGTTCCGAGCGTCGTAACTGCGAGAGACTGGGTCTCACCGCGCGTAAACAGAGCGGATCCGTGCGGGCGCGGAAGTACGTTCACTTCGCATGTTATCGGACGGATTTCGTCGCATTTGCGTCCGTCAATGCGGATGCCGCGCTCAAGGATCGATTTGCGCAGAAGTTTATACTGAATATCGTCGATAAGCGCATCGTACAGTTTTGCCTGAACGGGATCCGCAAGCTGATCCGCATATTTGGCAGCGACAGCCTTCCTGACTCCCTCAACAGCAGCGCCGCGCGCCAGTTTGCCCTGTCTGAAGCATGCATCCTGCATAAGCGGCTCTGCTTCTGCTTCAATCTGCGCTGCGTTTGCAAGTGTGATGTCAAGCGGAGCAAGCGGAAGTTTCTCTTTCCCGGCGAGCTTCTGCAGTTCTTCCTGCAGACGGCACATGTCCGTAATGAATCCCTGCGCCTTTTCAAGAGCTCCGAGCATGACTTCTTCGGACGCCTCGTTTGCGCCGCCTTCAACCATCGTAAAGCCCTCGGCCGTACCGGCAACGACTATTTCAAGCTGCGCACGGTCGATTTCCGCGAACGTCGGGTTGACAATATACTGACCGTCAAGATATGCAACGCGGCAGGCCGCAACAGGACCGTGGAACGGAATATCGGAAATGGTTACCGCCGCTGAAGAAGCGATAACCGCAAGAATATCCTGTGTGTGTACGCCGTCTGCGGAAACGCAGGTAGGTACAATCTGAATCTCGCGTCCGAACGTCATTTCAAAAAGCGGACGCATCGGACGGTCGATAAGACGGGAGACAAGAATCTCCTTGTCCTTCGGACGTCCTTCACGCTTTACGAAGCCGCCGGGAATTTTCCCCGCAGCATAAAATTTTTCATTGTAGTCGACAGTGACGGGAACATAGTCCATACCTTCAACAACATCATGCGATGCACACACTGTCGCAATAACAGCAGCTCCGCCCCACTGTGCATACACACAGCCGTTCGTCTGCTTTCCGATTTTACCTGTCTCCAGGATGAGATCGGCATCGCCGACCTTCGCAGTTACTCTTTGTACCATCTTTTCCTTCCAATTCTTTTTCTTTTACTTTCTTTTCCGCAATAAGCCGTCGGGCGCAGCTCGCGCGCCATGGATGGCGCGAATCCCGGATTCCGCAACGCGGAATCTGATGTTGCAAAAATACAGGACGTATTTTTGCATACTTTCCGCAGTAAGCCGTCGGGCGCAGCTCGCACGCAGCCCCGCACGAATAAAAAAGCCTGCCGCCGTCGCGGTGCACGGTCATGCAGGCTCGTTTGCTTCGTTATTTGCGGATACCGAGCTCTTTAATAAGTGAGCGGTACCCTTCCAGGTTCGTGCGCTCGTAATATTTAAGCAGCTTTCTGCGCGCTCCGACAACCTTCATGAGAGAGCGTTTCGAGCTCTTGTCTTTCGGAAAGTTTTTCGAATGCGCGGTAAGCTGAATGATACGGTCAGTCAGCAGTGCAATCTGAACTTTTGTATTGCCGGTATCGCCCTCTTTATCACCGAATTTTGCGATAACTGCAGCTGTTGCTTCTTTTGTAAGTGCCATTACGATTCTCCTAAATCATTGCATATAAATTCTACAGCCCTGATACAAGGCAGTGTGTCTCCGTGCGGAACCTCGAGGCGAAGGAAATGAGGTTCCGCAGTCAAACGCATCTGCATTCTGTTTTCGGGCAATATTGCCACAACATCATATTCACCGTCAGCGGGCAGAGCCTGCAAAAAACTGTGCCTTTCAGCGGTAAACTGACTGCCCTCGCAATTCCATACTGTTTTTGAACAATCCAGTGCATAATTATGTCCGAGCATTTCTGCCACCGAACAAAAATCACCGCGCAGAATACAGGATCTGATAAGCGATGAACTCACACGTTTGCCTTTGTATAAAACCGGTTCAGGGAATTGCGCCGTAATTCCGTTGCAGACGGAATAGTCCGAAATTTCCTTCATACCGAACGCACCGCGGTAACCGCAGCGGAAATCCCTGCCTTCTGCCAAAAATTTCAGACAGCAGCTTTTCTTCAGTATAAACAGGAAATCTTGTCCTTTTATTCTACCGAATTCAGCGGAAAAGTCAATGACTACGGCAAACGACATGCCTTTTTCACGGAATGCTTCAAGCCGCTGCTCAAGTGTCGATAAATCGCCTTCGTATGCTTCAGGACGTTTGTATCCGCCGAGTGCGTGCGTGAACGTAATAACACCCGGAACGTATCCGCAGGATTTTGACGCATCAATAACTTTACTGAAAAGTACGTCATGTCCGGTATGCGGACCGTCGAAACTGCCGATTGTGACCGCGCTTCCCCCCGAAAAAAGATCCGGCCGCTCTTCCTGTCCCTTGAAAATGCGCTCAACTTGAGCCCATGTCAGAAGTATCATATTATTCAGTAATATACTACATTTTTACTTATTGCTACTATTGAAAAATCTCTAAAGTAGCGCTAAAATAAATATTATACGTATTAAAGCGGTAAAAGGAGTGGAATATGGCTGTAAAAAAGACTGTAAAGACAGCAAAAACTGCAAAAAAAGCTGAAAAACCCGCAAAAAAAACAGTGAAATCTGCTAAGAAACCTGTAAAAGATATTAAAACGGTAAAAGCAGCTGCAAAAAAAACTGCAGTAAAAAAATCTGCAAAAAAGAACCTTGACTGGAGCAACCTTCCTTTTTCGTATATCAGGACAGACAAACGCTTTGTCGCAAACTTCAGAAACGGAGAGTGGGACAAAGGCCGGCTTACAACAGATGATAAAGTCGTCATTACGGAATGCGCCGGTGTCCTTCAGTATTCACAGTCGTGCTTTGAGGGACTTAAGGCATATACGACTGAAAACGGCCGTATCGTTGCGTTCCGCCCGGACCTTAACGCAGAACGCATGGAACGTTCCTGCAGACGTCTCGAAATGCCGGTGTTTCCGAAAGAGAAATTCATTGAAGCCGTTCTTTCGGTGATCAAAGCAAATAAATCGTATGTTCCGCCGTACGGCAGCGGTGCAACGCTGTATGTCCGCCCGTACATGTTCGGTTCCAACGCAGTTATCGGTGTAAAACCTGCAGACGAATATCAGTTCCGTATCCTCGTCACACCCGTCGGACCGTATTTTAAAGGCGGTGCAAAACCGATTACTGTCCGCATTTCAGATATGGACCGCGCTGCTCCTCACGGAACGGGCGACATCAAAGCGGGGCTTAACTACGCAATGAGCCTTCACAACATCGTCGACGCGCACAAAAACGGCTTTTCAGAAAACATGTATCTTGACCCCGCCACACACACATATATTGAAGAAACAGGCGGTGCAAACATACTGTTCGTCACTAAAGACGGACGCATCGTAACGCCGAAATCGGACAGCATTCTTCCGTCGATTACACGCCGTTCTCTCATTTACGTTGCGGAAAGCATTCTGCACATACCGGTGGAAGAACGCAAAATCGACAAAAAAGAGCTGCCTTCTTTCGACGAATGCGGATTATGCGGAACTGCAGCCGTCATCTCCCCGATAGAAAAAGTCGTGGACCACGGTAAAGAAATCGTGTTTGAAGGCTGCAGAGAAAAGATGGGGCCGGTACTCCAGAAATTATACGACACGCTGACAGGCATCCAGATGGGCCGTCTTCCCGCTCCGAAAGGCTGGATCTACGAAGTGAAATAATCAGAATATGATATGAAGACATAAAAAAGGACACCGTCGCAGGTGTCCTTTTTCAGTTATTTTATTTTACGCAGGAATGCGTCCTTGAAACCGTATGATTTAAAACGCTCCAGCACGGCGGCATACTCGTCCACGGAAAGCGGTCCTATCATCATTTGGTTTGCTTTGCCTGACACAAGCGGGACGATAGTGATCGGGTATGTGCCCGAATATTTTCTCACGACCTCGCGAATGTTGCTCTCGTCGGCATATACGCCTATCTGGATGTAATATGTGCCGCTTTTGAGCGCTTTGAGATTCGGAACGACATACCTGTCGAATTCTCCGCCTGACGGAGCGGATGCCGGTGCCGTTTCCCTTTCCGGTTTCTGAGCGGGAACGGCAGGAGCGGCGGACGGTGTTTCAGGAACCGGCTCCACTGCTGTTTCAGGAGGATTCGGCGACGCCGGTACAAGAATAATCGGTGCATATGCGTCTGACGACGAGACTTTATCTTCTGCGGAAGACGGCGCACTTTCTGCAGGAGCTGCGGCATTTACCCGCTCGCTTTCTGCGTCCGGTTTGTCCGTTACGACGGGCTGTTCCCCGACACGTTCCGCAGCTGTGTCTGTGCTGCCCGCTTCAGGCGTCCGATCTCCAGGTTCCTCCGCATACGGCACCGCAGCGCTCTCATCTGCCGGCGGCGTCGTATCAGTAGTCCGTTCAGGTCCGGCGGTCTCTTCAGCGGGCGGAATTTTTTCATCAATTTTTTCGCCGGAAACGGCTTCCGTTTCGTCTGCAGCGTTCTCGTCGACAGTCACTGTTTCCGGGACGGGAGCCGTTTCCGGGACGGCGGCGGAAGAGATTGTATCGTCGACTTTTTCATCGGCCGGTGATTCAGTCTCACGGGCGGCATCAGTCTCTGTGTCTTCCGCTGATGCGGCAGGGACTGCGGACGGAACCGCAGCTGTTTCATCGGAAGCAGGAAGTCCCTCGTCAACTTTTTCGTCGGCAGGAACAGAGGCCGTTACATCTTCCGTCTCGGGTGCTGCAGCCTCGGACTCCGCAGGCGTTTCGGTCGCCGTGATTGTCTCCGCTGAAGATTCATCGGGCGCGGGTTCCGGCTGTGTTTCTGTTTTTTCCTCCGGCTGAACTGCTGCTGTTTCGGCAGGAGCTGAATCCGCAGACGTTTCGCCTGCTGTTCCTGCGGGGGCGGCCGCTGTCGTATCAGCAGGAACTTCGGATTCCGAAGTATCTGCCGGTGCTGCAACCGTATCAGTACTGTCAGCCGACGCTGCAGTTCCGTTTGCTATGACCGCAGTACCCGACACTGCTTCATCAAGCTGTCCGGAACGTTTCGTTATTTTTACGATGATATTTGAGTTCTTTTCTATACCGAGGGCAAAAGCCGCTTCCGGCGAAAGGAGTATTGCGACCCCCTCGGACGGATCAAGCGCGCCGACAACGAGAATGTCGACTGTTTTCTTTGTCGACAGATTCGACACAGTGATGCTGTCTCCCGGCAGATATCCGACTGTCTTTGCAAACAAACCTTGAGGGAATGTCCCTTCGTCCGCTACAACAGCTCTTCCGTCGAGGGACGGGCTGAATGAAGCGAGTACGAGGCAGCTTATGATTACTGCACAAATAATTCCGATTCTGTTTTTCATATTTTCCCTTCCTTATGCTTTCACTTTTAAGGATTTTTGTATCTGTTCCGCAATTTTTACAGCGTACCCTCTCACGCTGTCAGCGTCGTCTTTACCGAGAGAAGTCTTATCAACAACGCTTTTCACGTCGGCAAGAATTTGCCCGGACTGAACGTCGGTTATTGTCCACGCTGCATAATCAAGATTGCTGAGAGCCACCGCCGCAGGATTTGTCGACGCCGTCGTATCGTAATACAGGCGCAGCTGAACAAAATACTGAGAGCCGCCTGCCGCAGCGTCGGCGAACGCGGCTTTCCACACGGCCTCATCGCTGCCTTCCTTTACTGCAACAGCAGGTTCGTTCGTCACGATGTTTCCCCGGCTGAAAAAGTAATCGAGCATCTCGTCCTCGATTACGAACGTCTGTTCACAGACTTTTTCCTGAGTGTTGTTATGCTGAACTACCTGAAAGGAAAGCTGAGCACTCCAGCAGCAGGAAGCTGTGAGCAGGAGTACCGGCACTATGGCTGCCAACCGTTTTTTCCCCATACTGACCCCACTGATTCAATTTCTTCCTTACTTATCATCGGACTGCGGAGAATGAGTGTTTAGTAATTTTTATCTGAAAACCGCATTCCTGTTTCAATTGAAGAAACGAATCCCGTATGGTATAGTAGAAAACGTGAACAAAACCCAGAAACGTCTGTACATAATCGGTGCGGGATTCGCCGGACTGTCGATTGCCGACGATATAAAGCGCAAAAAAATATTCGGAACAGTAGCGGCTTTCCTCGACGACGATAAAACGCTCATCGGTCAGGAATTCGACGGGATTCCCGTCATAGGGCCGATCGGCAACATAGCTTCGCTTCTCCGCTGCACGGAAGACGACGAGGCTATCATCGCAATTCCGAGTGCACCGCCGGAACGCATCAGGGAAATATACGAAACGCTCAAAGCGGGCGGCTTTGAGCATATAAAAATACTGCCGGGAATCAGCCAGATTGTGAACGGGACGGCTCATCTTGTTCAGGCGCGCGAAATCGATCCGCTGGACATTCTCGGCCGCACTCCCGTCACTATTTCGCTCAAGGAAAGCCTTTCATACCTCCGCGGTAAACGCGTTTTCATTACGGGAGCGGGAGGTTCTATCGGCTCTGAACTTGCACGCCAGCTGCTTTCGGGAGGCGCGGAACGGCTCTATCTTTTCGGGCACGGAGAAAACTCGATTTATCAGATTGACCGCGAACTCCGCATGCTGCAGAAGGAAGGCGTCGGTGAAAAGGCTGTAATCGTTCCGATTATCGGCGATATGAAGGACCGTGCGTACACGGACTACATCATTTCGCACACGCACTGCGACATTGTTTTCCACTGCGCGGCGTACAAGCACGTTCCCATGATGGAGGAAAATCCTGTAGCTGCAATAGAAAACAACGTGTTCGGTACAAAAAACATGCTCGATGCGTGCATCGCACACGGCGTGCACCGCTTCGTGCTCATCTCTACCGACAAGGCCGTCGCGCCCGTTTCGGTGTACGGCGTGTCGAAGATGCTCTGCGAAAAGCTGATTCTCGAGTATGCGGGGAAAGCGAAAAACGGGAACGCGTTTATGTTCGTCAGGTTCGGCAACGTTCTGGGGTCGCGCGGCTCAATCCTCCCTCTTTTCATGGAGCAGATAAAAAACGGCGGACCGGTGACGGTCACCGATCCCGGAATGGAGCGGTTCTTCATGACGATTCCCGAAGCGTGTTCCCTCGTACTACGCACGGGAGGAGTCGGCACGAACGGCTCCTCCTATCTGCTCGACATGGGAACGCCCGTACGGATAGTCGATATTGCGGAGCAGATAATACGGTTCAGCGGATTCGAACCGTACAAAGACATCGACATAAAATTCATCGGCGCGCGTAAGGGAGAACGCAGTGTGGAACCGCTGTGGCTTCCCGAAGAAGAACCGCAGAAGACGTCGTACGAGAAAATCCTGCAGCTCAGGAATACGCCGTATACGGACGAACGCATGGGAACGCTCCTCGAAAAGCTGCGTCCGATCTGCATCGGCGGTGAAAACACTGATGTCGCTGCGGATAAATACCGCAGCCGCGATTACCTTATCTCGGTGCTTTCGGACGAAGTACCGTCGCTTGCGGAATTCTACGCGGCGACTGCTGTTTCTCACGGAGGAAACTAATGGCTGATTGTGATTCGCTTAAAGTTGCATTCTCACGTCCGTCTATCGGACCGGAAGAGGAAAACGCAGTGCTTGCGGTGCTCCGTTCGGGCTGGCTCACGACGGGAAAATATGCGCTGCAGTTCGAAAAGGATTTTTCGGAAAAAATGAACAGCGTATCGGAGGAAATCAGCAGCAGCCGAAAGGTCGCGGGGCTCGACACGAGGCCGGTGGTAAGCTTTGCGGTGAACAGCAATACGAGCGGCATGATTCTTGCGATGGATGCATGCGGCGTCGGTCCCGGAACGGCAGTCATAACGACGCCGTATACGTTCGTCTCGACGGCAACGTGCGCGCGCCATTTAGGAGCCGACGTTTTTTTTGCGGATATCGAAAAGAACTCGTACTGCATCGACGTGCAGAAAATCGGAAACATACTGAAAGCCGACACCGCTCACAAAGTACGCGCCGTTGTTCCGGTTCATGTCGCGGGAAATATCTGCGCTATGGAAAAAATATGCGCGATTGCAAAAAAATACAACGTAAAGGTGATTGAGGATGCGGCGCACGCATTTCCGTCGCAAACGCCGCTCGGATATGCGGGTTCCATTGGAGATGCAGGAGTATTCTCGTTCTACGTCACGAAGACAATCACGACGGGGGAAGGCGGAATGGTATGCGTCCGCAATCCGTCTCTTGCGAAACGGATACAAATCATGCGGATGCACGGCATGGACCGTACGACGTGGGACCGGTATACGTCGCCGCGCGCGTCGTGGGAGTATGACATTATCGAGCCGGGATATAAATTCAATCTTCCCGACATTCTTGCCGCAATCGGCGTAGAACAGCTCAAAAAAGCCGGCATCTTCTACGAAAAACGCATAAAAATTGTTAAAAAATACAACGACGCGTTCAAACAGCTTGATTTCATCACGCTGCCTCCCGACAGCACGGGGAACGCATGGCACTTGTATCTCATTCGTGTAAAACCTGAAAAACTCACTATAGGCCGCGACGAGTTCGCAAGGGAACTGCAGAAGAAGGGAATCGGTATTTCTGTTCACTTCATTCCGCTTTTCAGGTTCACGTACTGGAAAGAACTGTATCCGTCGTTCACCGCGCAGAATTATCCTAACGCGGAAAATCAGTACGTTCAAACAATTTCAATTCCTCTGTGGCCGGACATGACTGACGGAATGGCGGAGGAAGTCATACAGGCTGTAAAGGAGACAGGAGAAACGCACCATGCCTAAGAGCACCGGGAAAAAGGTACGTTCACAAAAAAATATCCGCATTCCGCTGCAGGTGCACGATTATTATACGGACTGCAGCAGAGCGGGGATGCTTTACGCAGCACTTATACGAAGTCCTGCGGCATCGGGGACAATCACGAACATATCGATACCCCAGATGCCCGACGGTTATTTTCTGTACACCGCGCGCGACATCCCCGGCGACAACATCGTACATACGCTGAATTCGGATACACCCGTCTTCTGTGCGGACTGCGTTTCGTATTTCGGCGAACCGATAGGCATCATTGTCGGACCTGATGAATCGGAAGTATACGAACTCACGTCGGAAATCGAAGTCACATTCGACAGTTCGACGCTGGAGTCGGCACTCGAATCGGTTGCGAAAAAATACACGCGTCCCGTAATCAGAATTCCCGACTCGGGACAGAAACCTGATTCAAAGCGGATTTCCGAAATAACAAGGGCGCTGAATTCCGGCACAGCGCTTAATCCGCAGGCTTCTCCGCTTCCGGTCAAACCTTTGTTTCCGTCCGCTGCCGAAAAATCATCCGCAATAACGGCGCAGCGTATTGTCAAAACAGGAATATTTTCCGAAGACAGGCAGAATGCATCGGATGACGTTTTTAAGTCGGCCGACTTCGACATAGCGGAAACATGGATACAGGATACAGAGCAGCCTTCATGGGCGGAGACGAACGGAGCGTTCTGCTTCATGGAAAACGGAATCATAAATATTTTCACGCCGACACAATGGCCGAACTATCTCCGCAAAGCAGTCTCTCACTCCCTCAATATCGCCGAAGACAAAATTTCCATCAGGGAAACGAATTCGAGCGGTCATACTGCAAACGGAATATGGAGGAATGCGACGCTTGCAATACAGACGGCGGTCGCGGCCTATCTTACGGGAAAACCGGTAAAACTCACGCTCTCCCGGGAAGAGCACCAGAAATATATGAAATCGGGAGTCCCCGGGAAGGTTCACTGCAGAACGGCGGTTATGAAGGACGGATCCATAACCGCCATGCAGGTTGACATAGTAACCGACGTCGGAGCATGCAATCCGTTCGCGCAGGAAATTCTCGACAGGCTCGTTATAGCCGCCTGCAATATTTACAACGTTCCGAATATCTGCATTACGGCGAAGGCTGTTACATCGGCAAATCCGCCGACATCGATTTTTCCGGAAACGACTGATTCGCAGTCATTTTTCGCCGTCGAGAATCATTTACAGCTGATTGCGGCAGAAACGAACATTCTGCCGCTCGACATCCGTCTCAAAAATATCTGTCAGGATCCGAAAGATATAAAAATGCCGTTTGCTTTCCGCACGGGAAAAGTCGAGAACGTGTTCCTCAATGTCATTACAATGAGCGACTTCAACCGTAAATACACAACATTCCGCATCGATGCAAAACAGCACCGCGGTTCCGAAGATACATTCTTCGCACTGCCTCTCCGCGGCATCGGACTGGCATGCGCGTTCGACGGATCGGGATACTTCGGCAACGACACTTTCTCAGGCAATCAGAAAATCGCCGTCACGCTGGAAACTGATAATACGGTCACAATCCATTCGCTTGTCCCTTCTCCGGCCGTTTCGGAAATCTGGATAAAAACCGTGTCAACTATCCTGAAAATTCCTTCGTCATCGGTAACAATCACTCCCGACATGGAATTAAACGACGCAATCCCCATCCCCGACAATATCTACAGCAACATCAGTATTATGACGCAGCTGCTTAATAACTGCTGCCTTGAAATAGAGAAAAAGAAGGCTGATGCAGTTCTCCCCCTTACTGTAAAAAAAGGTCTTACCCCGTCGATGAAAAAATTGTGGAACAAAAGCGATTTCCGCGGCATACCTTTTCACACGACTTCATTCGGAGCGGCAGTCGTAGAGACTGAACTCGACCCGTACACATTTCAGGAGCAGATTAAAGGCATCTGGATTGTAATAGACTGCGGCCGGATTCTTTCAACACGTGCGGCGGAAAACACGATACGTCTTTCCGTACAGCAGGAACTCAGACAACTGGTCGCCGACGAAACAATCATCTGCGACAGTATTCATATTTCGTTTGTACAGTCCGAAGCGAATCCGGGGCAGATCGGAGAACTTGTGCACTGCATTGTTCCGGCGGCATTTTCTTCGGCACTTTCACAGGCGCTCGGTTTTCGTATACGCAAACTGCCGTGTACGGCAGAAACTATTTATTCGCAGGGAGTAAAAGTATGAAAATTCCCGTAACGCTGAACGATACAAAAATCGTGCTGGAGGCCGAACCGGGCGACAAGCTGCTCAATGTTCTGCGGCGGCAGAATCTGCTCTCGGTCAAATGCGGATGCAGCAAGGGACACTGCGGCGCATGTACGGTGCTGCTCGACGGCAAACCGGTGCCGAGCTGCATCGTTCCGGTAGCGCTTTCCCGCGACTCGAAAATAACAACGCTTGAATATTTTTCAAAGTCCGAAGAATATCAGGATATACTAAGCGGGTTCAAAAAAGCCGGTATTACCATGTGCGGTTTCTGTAATGCGGGGAAAGTATTTTCGGCATGGCACATTCTCAGCACGTCCATGAAGCCCGACCGCAAAATGATATGCGAAGAAGTCCAGCACCTTTCACTGTGCTGCACAAACACGGACATTCTTATTAACGGCATATTATACGCGTTCGACTTCAAAGTACAGCGCATGGGGGCGCAGAAAAATGCAAAAAACTGAACATACATTCTTCTTCGCAAAAACAATCGCGGAACTTTTCTATCAGCTCAAATCCGTTTCGGGGCTGCAGATTGTCGGCGGGTGTACGCGCATAGAAAACGTCCCCGATAAGGCGATTTCAATACGGGGGATTCCCGAACTTGCCGTAATAACGAAACATGAGCGCTACCTCGACTGCGGGCCAGGCGTCGTTCTTTCCGATATTCTTGCGCTCGGACGTACACGCGTCCCCGACGTATTCCTCGATGCCGTGCAGAGCGTCGCAAATCCGCTCGTCAGGAATCTTGCCACAATGGGCGGCAACATATGCGCACCGGGAATCAAGCTTTCTCTGTACGCATCTCTTCTCGCGCTCGACACACATCTTGAACTGCGCAGCCCGCTCGACACGATGTACGTCCCGCTGCTCAATTTCACCGGTGTTCCGCAGGGATTTATCCTGTCGAACATCCGCATTCCCCTTAACGACTGGGACATCTCCGTATTCCGCCGGCTCGGCCCCGATCATAAAATCAGGGACACAAGTGCGTCGTTCGCATTCCTTGCCGACAACGACAAAAGCATGATTACGAATGTAAAACTCGCGTTCTCAGGTCCAGTCACATTCAGAAGTCTTGAGCTTGAAAACAGACTTATAGGTACACGCCTGCCGCTTACGCCGAAAGACATAAGCACGCTCGTCGATATTGCAGGTAAACAATTCGACAAGTCGGCCGAAGGAATACAGCATAACCCGATTCTGCGCAGACAGTTTCTTAATCTGACGCGGTACTCGTTCGAACAGCTTACCTGAGCGACGCACAAACCGCATCCGTGCGGTTTGTGCTCGTGAATTGCTCTTAGGGCAGAATACTTCTGCAATGAGCAATTCGTTTCCGGGCCGCCGTCCCTGGCGGCTCCTGTGGTTACCTTATTAACATCGCGTCTCGTCGCATAATCCGCATCCGTGCGGATTATGCTCGTGAATTGCTCTTGGGGCAGAATACTCCTGCAATGAGCAATTCGTTTCCGGGCCGCCGTCCCTGGCGGCTCTTGTGGTTACCTTATTAACATCGCATCCCCATAAGAGAAAAAGCGGTACCTGTTTTCTACGGCGGTTTTATATGCGTTCAGGATGTTTTCACGACCGGCGAAGGCGCTCACGAGCATGATGAGCGTCGACTCGGGGGTATGAAAATTCGTAAACATTTCGTCGACGACTTTAAACTTAAATCCGGGGTACATGAAGATGTGCGTGCTGCCGGTCCCCGGTTTTACAATACCGTTTTCGCCGCATGCTGATTCAAGTGTGCGGACCGATGTCGTTCCGACGGCGAGAACTTTTCTGCCCTGCCGGTGCGCTTCGTTTATTTTCCGTGCGGTGATATCCGGGACGGTGTACACTTCCTCGTGCATTTTGTGATTTTCAATCTCGTCTTCGCGGACGGGAAGGAATGTTCCGAGTCCGACGTGAAGCGTAACCCATTCGATGTCGATTCCCCTGCCGGAAAGCCGGCCGAGCATTTCTTCCGTAAAATGCAGTCCCGCCGTCGGACACGCAGCGCTTCCCGTTTCCTTCGCGTATACGTTCTGATAGCGCTCCGAATCCTCGTCGGTATCTTCGCGTTTTATGTACGGAGGAAGCGGAATGTGGCCGTTCTTTTCGAACCAGTCTTCGGTAATGCGGAAGTCGAATTTCATATCGCGGAATTCCGAGCCTTCTTTTGCCTGATCGACGACGATAGTTCCGACGGAACCGTCGGGAAACGTATACTGCATGCCGGGCTTCTGTTTCTTCGCGCCCTTCACCATCGTATTCCAGACACATCCGGCGGCGTCCACCTGATTGAGGAACATGAATTCCTGTTCGCGCCCCGTCGTCTGCTTGACGCCGTACACGCGGGCGCGGCGTACGCGCGAATTATTAAATATCATGAGCGTGCTGCTGTCGATTAAGTCCGGCAGTTCGGACATGGCGTGGTGGACGACTTTTCCGTCGAATCGTCCGAGCTCCATCAGTTTATCCTGTCCGCGCACTCCCGACGGATGCTGCGCAATAAGTTCCTGCGGTAAATCAAAATAAAAGTCTTTCGTCAACATTTCTCGTACTTCCTGAAATTCCCAGATGTGTGTAAGCTTTATCGGTCACTATCCTGCCCCTCGGTGTGCGCTGAAGGAGTCCGCACTGAATAAGGTACGGCTCGTAGTAATCTTCCAAAGTGTCGATAGATTCCCCGATTGATATGGCAAGCGTCTCAGCTCCGACAGGTCCTCCGCCGAAATTCTGAATAATCGAAAGCAGAATCTCCCTGTCGTATTTCTCAAGACCGAGACTGTCTATTTCCAGCCGCTTGAGGCCTTCGCCGACAATTTTGTCCGTAATCCGTCCGTTGCCTTCAACCTGCGCGAAGTCCCGCATGCGGCGCAGCACGCGGTTTGCAACGCGCGGCGTTCCGCGGGAACACGAGGCCATAAGAAGCGCCGCGTCGCCGTCGACTTCAACGCCGAGAATGCCGGCCGAACGGTTTATGATTTCCGCCAGTTCCTCATGCGTATAATAATTAAACCGCTGGATGATGCCGAACCGGCTTATGAGCGGAGTTGAGACCATACCGGCTTTCGTCGTCGCCCCCACAAGCGTAAACGGCGGAATGGGAATCCTCACAGTGCGGGCAGCGGCTCCCTGTCCGATGACCCAGTCGAGTTCGAAATCCTCCATCGCGATGTACAGCATCTCTTCGATCGCTGGTTTGAGCCGGTGAATCTCATCGATAAAAAATACGGTACGGGGGGTAATCGTCGAAAGGATTCCCGCAAGGTCTTTCGGCTTGTCGAGCGCGGGGGCCGACGTCACCTTGAAATCGGCGCCGAGTTCGTGCGCCGTAATCTGCGCAAGCGTCGTTTTTCCAAGCCCCGGCGGACCGATAAGAAACAGATGGTCGAGCGGTTCCCCGCGGCTCCGGGCCGCTTCTATGAATACAGACAGATTCTTTTTTATTGTTTCCTGTCCGAGAAATTCGTTGAGCAGCTGCGGACGCAGGTTGTTCTCCTGCTCGTCGTCTTCCCTGCGGATGTCGGCACGCACGATGTGCGCAAATCCGTCGTTTCCGCCCGTTCCGTTCAACGCGTTCAAATCTTCAATGCTGCTCATTGTGCAAGCTCCACAAGCGCGCGGCGGAACACCGCATCCTCTTTTTCCGTCGGCTTCTTTTTGTCCCAGCCGTCTTCCTTCGCAAGCAGCGCCGCAATATCCGCGACAGTCTGCTCGCAGTCGCGTCTGTCGTATCCCATGGAAACGAGGGACGAAACGACGGCATCATACGGACCGGCGGCTGAACGATGCACGGCGACCGTATCATCTTCGTTCAGCGTGAGTTTACCCTTAAGCGCAAGCATCATCTTTGCGGCCGTCTTTTTTCCGACGCCCGGCACTTTCTCGAGCACAGCGACGTCTCCCTTGTCGAGCGCGGCGACAAGCTGACTGCCCGAAATATTCGTAAGGATTTTGACCGCGCCTTTCGGGCCTATGCCGTCAACCTTGAGCAGATCAAGAAACAGCTGGCGCTCCTCGCTCGAAGCAAATCCGTAGAGCGCCATAAGGTCCTCAGTGTGCACCATATACGTATACACTTTGCCCGTCTGTCCGACAGGCGGAAGCGCATCGACAGTAGAGCCCGGAACGAAAAGATTCCATTCTATTCCGTGAGTGTCTATATAAATCGTATTCGGAAACTTTCCGGTAATCGTGCCGGTAAGACTGTTGAACATACGGACAGTATATCAAAAAACGGACGAATAATGAAGATGGGTGATTGCCCCCGCAAGCGCGTCCGCCGCGTGGTCCGGCTTCGGCTCCGTTTCAAGCGCAAGAAGAATCTTCACGTACTTTTCGACAAGTTCCTTGCAGGCCGCAGCTGTGCCGGTAACGGCCTGTTTTATCTGATTCGGCGTATATTCCCCGAGCCTGATTGCATACTGTGCGAGACACAGGGTGACTACGCCGCGGGCTTCCGCGACTCCCATCGCCGACGACGTGTTCCGCGCGAAATACAGCGTCTCCATCCCCGCTTCGTCGGGTTTGAACTCGTCGATAACCGAACACAGGCGGTTGTATATGGCGAGCAGCCGTTCGCTGTGCGGCGTATGCGCAACAGTTTCAATGACACCGTAACTCACCATGCGGTAACGGCCGTCTTTGTAGTCGACGATGCCGAATCCCGTCGAGGCAAGCCCCGGATCTATGCCGAGCACGCGTCGTACTTTGTGCGTTCCTGCGCGCGATTTTATGATGACATTTTCCGTACCGGGCAGCGGTTCGAAAGATTTTGCCGATTGCATGATGAGCAAGTATATCACTAAACACACTGTCCGTCACGGGAAGCGCGGAAAGAAACCGCACTGAAACAGAGCAACACATCGTTCGGACTGTACGGCGGGTATGTAGAAATTGCCTGAATGTCGTGTTATACTTGCTCAACTTTACGGAGGTCCGTCGGTTATGACAAACAGGGAACGCAAGGAAAAAGGACTGGTGTACCGTTATGACGATCCCTCATTAATGGACAATCAGTTTCTCTATCAGGAAAAATTATATGCGTACAATCACTCGCATCCGTCCGATGTTGAAACAAGGAAAACTCTTTTAAAAGAAATGTTCGCGGAGATCGGAGAAGGAAGCCACATTGAAACTCCTGTAAACGCAAACTGGGGCGGCAGGCACGTGCACCTCGGCAAAGGAGTATATTGCAATTCAAACGTTACGTTCGTCGATGATGCTGATATTTTCGTCGGCGATCACTGTCTGATTGCACCAAATGTCGTTATCGCCACATCGGGGCATCCCGTTCTTCCGATTCTACGGGAACATAATTATGTGTACAACAGGCCGGTGCATATCGGAAAGAATGTCTGGATCGGTTCAGGCGTTCAAATAATACCCGGAGTAACAATCGGCGACAACTGCGTCATCGGTGCGGGAAGCGTCGTAACAAGGGATATTCCCGAAAATACAGTCGCATACGGAGTACCGTGTAAAGTCATTCGCGAAATAGGAGAAAAAGATAAGGAATATTTTTTCAGAAATGAAAAACTTGATGTCCGGGAATAACTCCGCAGCGGCAAAAGCATAAAAAAAACCACGGCCGCAGTGACCGTGGTTTTCATATCGCAGCTGCCGACTGTTATGCGTCGGCGGAAGGATCGTAATCTTCCGGATACTCGACGTTCGAGTACACGTTCTGTACATCGTCGTTCTCTTCAAGTTTGTCGAGGAGCTTCTGAACTTTCGGTGCGAGTGCAGCATCGACGGCAGACGTCGATTCCGGGACCATCCCCACTTCCGCAGAAAGCGACTCAAGTCCCTTTTCCTGAAGGGCTTCGAGAACTTTGTCGAATGCGCCCGGATCCGTCGTCACGGTGATTACACCGTCATCGTTCACAATATCTTCGGCTCCGGCATCAAGGCCGACTTCCATAACGGTGTCTTCGGAAACTTTTTCGGAATCGTATGCGATGGTTCCCTTGCGTGAGAACATGCGTGCAACAGAGCCGGTAACTCCGAGTTTTCCGCCGTTCTTGTCGAAAATATTGCGCACGTCCGCAGCAGCTCTGTTCTTGTTATCAGTGAGAACTTCAACCAGAACAGCAACTCCCCCCGGTCCGTATCCCTCGTAAACAAGCTCTTCATACGTCTTTCCGCCGAGCTCACCGGTACCTTTCTTTATAGCGCGTTCAATATTGTCTTTCGGCATACTTGATGCGCGGGCCTTGAGGATAGCAGTACGCAGACGCGGGTTCGAGTTCGGATCTCCGCCGCCCATGCGTGCAGCAATAGAGATTTCCTTAATGAACTTCGTGAACATCTGACCGCGTTTCGCATCAGCTATTCCCTTTGCGTGTTTAATAGTCGACCATTTACTATGTCCTGACATGAGGCACTCCTTACAAAACAATTACTAATTAAGTGTGACTAGTTAGTAATATTAGCATATTATAGAAAGCTGTGTCAATGTATCATCTGTTCGTAACGGAAAACTAATCATACATCCTGATATCCGGCGCAAAGCTGACAATACCTTAACAAAAAGCGGGAAAAGGAGCCGTAAGGTGAATTCCGATTTTCCTCCGGATGCTTTAAACACGCTGCCGTGCTATACTGTATGCATGGTTGTTGCAGAAATAGGAACGTCTCACGGCGGTTCTTTTGAAAAAGCTGAAAAACTCATCGACGCGGCCGTGTCAGCCGGAACTGACGCGGTGAAATTCCAGTGGGTGTACGCGGACGAAATACTTCATCCCGACACGGGATTCGTACAACTGCCCGGCGGGAAAATCAGGCTCTACGACAGGTTCAGACAGCTTGAAGTCCCGCCTGATTTTTATGCTCATGCCGCCGAGTATGCCCGTACGAACGGCGTACAATTCATCTGTTCGCCGTTCGGTCTGCGCAGCCTGCACGAGCTGCTCGCTATTCATCCGGACGCAGTAAAAATAGCCTCCCCCGAACTCAATCACTTTCCCATGCTTACGGCGCTTGCGGCATTCCGTGCGCAGCAGAAAAAAAACGGGCAGCCGCCCGTTCCGGTCATCGTTTCAAGCGGCGTGTCGAAGCTTGCCGATATAGAAAATGCGCTGACCGTTCTCGGCACGGAGAACGTGACGTTGCTCCACTGCATCACAAGTTATCCCGCCCCTGAAACCGAATACAACGTACGGCTTGTCGGCACGCTCAGAAACATATTCGGCGTTCCGTGCGGTATAAGCGACCACAGCCTTGATCCGGTGCTCGTCCCGTCGCTTGCGGCCGCGATGGGCAGCGTCATGACTGAAAAGCATATCACTTTGAGCAAAGCGGCGGACGGACTCGACGACCCTGTCGCGCTTGAACCGGAACAGTTTGCACAGATGATCCACGCGGTCGATCAGTGCGACGCAGTGCTCGGCCACTACGGCAGCGGACTCGGAACGGAAGAAATAATCAGGCAGATGAAAGACGAATACGGCGCCGGTAAAGTCGACGAGGTGCTCGGTAGCGGTGTAAAAACGCTCGCTCCTGCGGAACGTGCAAACTACGGACGGACGAACCGCTCGCTCCACTTCATGCGTGCCATGAAAGCCGGCGAGGCAATCAGAGAAGAGGACATCGGTGTCCTGCGCACGGAAAAAGTGCTTACGCCCGGCATTTCGCCGGAATATCTGGAAACGGTCGTCGGCGCGCGGCTCGTGCGTGATGTGATGGGAGGAGCCGGAGTCGGATGGGAAGACTTCATCGCGAAATAACAACGTGAGAAAGCCGGACGTCAGCGCGTCTGCGTTTACGCCTTTCCTTCCGCATACAGCGCCGCCCTGCGGAGTCCGTGAAGCGTCAGCTCTTTATCTATGTCGTCGAACGCATCCGTTACGGGCTGAAGCATGCTGTTGAGTCCGCCGGTTGCAATCGTTCTCACTGATTTTTCGTCGACGCCCGTCTGCCTGCTGAGATCTTTTTTCATCTGCGCCATAAGCCCTTCGACAAGTCCCTTGTAGCCGAACAGAATGCCGGACTGGATTGATTCGATCGTATTCGTTCCGAGACTGGACGGCGGAATTTCCAAAGGAACGGACGGCAGCTGCGCGGTATTCGTAAAAAGTGATTTGAACGCGGTTCCGATCCCCGGAGCAATTGCAACTCCCGCAATCTTTCCCTGAGCGTCTACCGCTATGAACGAAAGAGCCGTACCGAAATCCGCAACGATGCATGCGCTTCTGCAGCGGCTCCACGCTTCGAGCGCGTCGCACAGCAGGTCGGTTCCGATTTCGTGAACGGCTGATTCGGGTACTTTCACGGGAAGTTTTGCATACATGTCGGACCCGATAATAAGCGGTTTTTTTCCGATAAGGTGCTGCGACACGATGACGAACGGCCCGATGAGCGTGGGAACGACAGAGCTCAGGACGGCCGAATCTATGTCTGCGGGCGTAACCGGAACGTCGCGCATGAGCGTGCGTATAATCGAAAAGTATTCGTCGCCGGTGCGCTTCGAGTCAGTGCTTATCCGCCATTCGTGCGTTATTTCTTCACCGTCGAACAATGCGGTCTTAATATTTGTGTTTCCGATATCAAAACATAACAGCAATTGTATTTTTCTCCTGTTTGGGCTAGTATACCGACATGGACACACTCATTCAACCAAGAGTACTCAAAGGCTTCAGAGATTTTCTTCCCGACGCAGAAATCCAGCGCGACGGTTTAATGGAAAAAATCACATCTGTTTACCGTTCGTTCGGCTTCGTTCCCATCGACACGCCTGTTCTCGAATACACGGAGATTCTGCTCCGCAAGAGCAACGGCGAGACCGAAAAACAGGTTTTCCGCTTTCAGGATAACGGCGGACGCGACGTCGCAATGCGCTTTGATCTGACTGTTCCGTTCGCCCGTTTCACCGCGGAGCATCAGGCAGAACTTTATTTTCCTTTTAAACGATATCACCTTGCAAAAGTATGGCGCGGTGAAAAACCGCAGGCGGGACGCTACCGCGAATTCATCCAGTGCGACGTCGACACTGTCGGATCCGACAGCGCAGCGGCGGACTTCGAGATACTCAACCTTATGCGTTCCGCTCTCGCCGCAATCGGTGTAAAAAACATTACAATCCGCATGAACCACCGCGGCATATTCAACCGTTTTCTCGCAAAGCTCGGCGTCTCGGACAAAAGCGAAGACGTGCTCCGTTCCGTCGACAAACTTGCAAAAACCGGAAAAGTTGAAGTGGCGGAAGAATTGACGGAAATCGCCGGAAGCGCGGACACGGCAGACGAAATCCTTTCGTATATTTCGTGTGAAGCCGATTTCGACAGTACACTTGCAAAACTTGAACGGATGGCCGGCGGACCGGCGGAAGATACGCAGCGCATGCGCGACGTATACGCGATGATGAAAGCGGCGGGAATTGAAACGGCGTATGTGCTTGACCCGAGCATCACGCGCGGACTCGACTATTACACCGGCGTCGTCTACGAAACGTTCCTTAACGACCTGCCGTCAATCGGTTCAGTCTGCTCGGGCGGTCGCTACGACAATCTCGCGGGACTGTACATGAAGGAAAAAGTTCCCGGCGTCGGCGCTTCAATCGGGCTCGACCGTCTTATTGCGGGTCTCGAGCAGCTCGGCCTTACCGAAAAGAAAGGCAGCTATCTCGATGCGGAAATCTACTGTCTCGACGAAAAGAACGCTATTGCATATCAGAAAGCCGCGGCCGGCCTGCGCGCGGAAGGAATTGCCGTCGAAGTGTTCCCCGACGCAAAAAAATTAAACCAGCAGTACGCCGTTACCGACGCAAAATGCGTTCCGTGGGGGATTTTTATTACGGACAAAGATGCTGCAGGAGGAACGATGTCTCTCAAAAAACTTGCGACGCGTGAAATGACCGACGGCCTTACGGTGCAAAAAGCGGCGGAAATCATCCTGTCATCGAAAAAACAGGCAGTCTCGCCGCACGAATCACCAACCTCGACGCAAGCGTCGAGGTATGGAGTTCTCTAAAGGTATTGCAGTCGGGATTTAATACCCATCATACGCCCCAAGGGGCGGGGTATTAAACCCTCCGCACGAATAAAGTCGGGCGCTGCTCAGTCTTTCAGTTTTGATGCGGCTGCTTCCGCTTTGAACCTGTTGTTGTACACAGTCACGGCGGACTCCGGCAGCCAGCCGTCTTTGAACTCGTACCAGTTTCCGCTCGCTTTTACGGCAGTCTCTCCGAGAACCTGAAGGATATCGCCCTTACGGCAGTAACTTGTCACGTCGGAATTCCACGACGTGACCTTCCGGTATCCCGCATACGGATCAAGTACGACAGCCCACGATACGTCAGGGGCAAGTGCAAGCGGCTCGGAATTATCAAGCCGGATTTCGTCTCCCTTCTTTCCCGCACAGCCCGTCAGCATGCAGGCCGCCGCAATGAAGAAAACCGTACAGCATAAAAAAATTTTCTTCATAATCATTTCCCGTTTTTCAACGAATAAATATATGCCAATACCTGCGGATAAATCCGCGCGTCGGAATCGACAAATGAAAGTTCCTGTATTTCCCGCGGCTCGACCCAGTCGTACCCGCTGTGTTCCGTAAGCACAAATTCTTTTTCTATGCCGTCGTAAGGCAGGAGAATACGATATGCATGAAGCTGGGAAACCTTACCGTTGTGGGTGAATTCGCTTTCCGCTATTTTCTCGCACACAGTCACGGTTACGCCGAATTCCTCAGACATCTCGCGAACAATCGCCTGTTCGTCAGTTTCGCCTTCTTCCACTTTTCCGCCGGGGAATTCCCATCGCCCACCCATATCGCCGGAAGGATTACGGTGCGCAATAAAAATACGGCCGTTCTCATACGCAATACACGCTATTGAAACGCAACTCATCATATACCGCCTAAAGAAGAAGAACGTCGGGAAACGCAAAATGGAGAACAGCAGCCGTTATGCAGAAATAACCGAGATACCTGCGGTCATCGACAAACAGCCGCTGGATAATGTCGGGAAGTTTAAGTTCGCCCGAAGCGCTCTGGCAGTAATACTCAACGAGCAGGCAGAATCCGCCGAAGAGTCCCGCGAGCGCCGGAATGATATCCCCGACGACAGGAACATCGTTGTGCACGACAGAAAGCAGCTTCATGAGACCGACGAACACCGTCAGAACACCGAGAACAAGCCGGAACGTTTTGTCGTCAAAAAATGCGTTATTACCGAACACCGTTTTCATCGTGTTCTTTTTGTCGTCGCCAATGCTCAATGAAGTATCATCATGATTATCGCTTTTTTTCTCTTTTTTTACGTCAGTAAAATTTTTCCCGTACACGAGAATCATGCCCGTAACAAGATTAAGCATGATTGACAGAAAATAAAACTGGAGCATAGCAAAACCTCTTTTGTCTTTGTTCAGCGTTTTTCAACTGCAGCAGAAAGCTCTTTTTCGTCACCGTTAAATTTGACTTCAGCTTTGACGCTGATTATATCATAATCCGGAAACTTTGTCCGTATAACAAGCTCCCGCCCCGTATATATTTCGCTTTTTTCCGCCGCCGCAGTTTCTGCATGCTGATTGTCGACTGCGCTGAATTTCACTTCCGCCGACCCCGGTTTGATTTTTTTCGCCGCCTCGCTTTTCTGATTCCATGCATCCGCCTTGAGGCTTACGTATATTTCATCCTCATACGAGAACGCGGAAAGCGTCATCTCAATACCGCCCACAGACTTCCGGTACGGTTTCTCTGCCGTAAGCGAATACATAAAGACGAACGCGGCGAAAATCACGATGCTTAAAAGTCCGAGTTTGTTTGCAGGCGTCGAAACGAGATTTTTGAACAGGCCTTTCACCGGACGGGGCCCCTTCCCTGCATAATAATCCTGCACGATTTTCGGCGCATGCTTTATCCGTTCATCGTGATCGAAATAATAATGGAGGTTATCCCCGCCGTCCTCCCGGCTTTCCTCGATATTCTTAAAATCCATTTTTCGGCCCCGGTATTACGACTTGAGAATCGCGGCGGTAAGCGAATCGGTCCGCCACCACACGATTTTCGCTCTGTCCTGTCCGACAAGAAGCGCAGAGATGATTCCAGAATCCGACAGCGCCATCGAGTAATACAGCACGTTATTGTGATTTACGTCGAGATGCCGGCGTATGATTTTCTGGCTGAACGGCTGAACCATTTCAACATTAAATCCGCTTGACGTGGAAATGATAAAAAAAAGCCAGCCGCTTTTCGAAACACCGAGAAAATCGTACGGCAGTTTAAAGATAAGCTTACTGTAGTCTTCCGACACTGTTTCCTCATACGGCGGAATCGTAATCGGGCTTTCATATTTTCCGCTTTCCACCGAGAGCGGAAACAAAAAAGTCTTAACAAAATCGATTCCCGATTCAGCCTTCGAATCCTTGTCAAGACGCGGCTGATAATAGTCTATCTTAACAAAAAGACGGCGCGACGAGTAATCGGGAACAACATCCTGCACCGACGCCACTACCGCGGCGGAGGCTGCCGTTCCGGGCATTTTCGGAGCGTCCTTCGTAACAATCGGAATCTTGTACATGAGGAATCCCGATTCGGAGAACCAGTAAACCATGGCCCCTTCCATCGTCGTACAGACGACGACGAGTTCGTCGTCGGACGTCGTGTAAATGTTTCTGATAAAGGGAAACGGCGTACCGCCGACTCCCTGCTGTCCGATGTAGTCGTTTGAAGTGCCGTCGCTTGAAAAGCGCAGCACAATCTGGCTGTACAGCAGCGTACCTGTTTCGTCCTCTTCCTGCCGTTCCTTCGGCATTGTGCTCACGACGTACATGTACTTGCGGGAATCAACCGTTATAGCGCCCGGAGAATTAAACGGATACGCAATCGGCATATGTTTGCTTTTATCCTTAGTAAAGGTCCCTGAACCGGAATCCTCGTTGTAATACAGCGTAAGCAGATCTCCGTATGAATTGAGTTCCATGATTTTACCGGCTTCGCCGTTTGCAATATAGAAAAAACCGTCCCGCATCGTCATTGTCGTATGAATATTTCCCACATCGGTCAAATCAAACATGTTAAGCTGATCTTCGAAATTTCCGTACGGGATGGAGAACAGCTCGTTTTCGTCGACTGATTCAACTACGTTTGAACGCCTGCATGATGCTAAAATAACAACGGCGGACACAGCTGCAGCAGCATATAAAAAATGCCGGAAACGATTTCTAATCATATCAACAGCATAAAGTTTCATTTTCCGCTTGTCAATGCAACCGGTTTTCTTCTTTACTATAAGTCGGAAATATCGTATATTTTAAGCATTATGCTAGATAAAATTCTGACTTTTTTCTTCGGTTCACAGAACGACCGCGACGTAAAAGCGCTGAAACCGATTCTTGCGAAAGTAAATGCTAAGGAGGGCTGGGCAAAATCGCTTTCAGCTGAAGATTTTCCTAAGCAGACAGCGATATTCAAAGAACGTATTGCAAAGGGCGAAACGCTCGACGATATACTTCCCGAGGCGTTTGCACTTGCCCGTGAGGCGTCGTACCGTGTTCTCGGCGAACATCCGTACGACGTACAGATTATGGGTGCCCTCGTTCTTCATTCCGGCCGTATCTCCGAAATGAAAACCGGTGAAGGAAAAACGCTGATGTGCGTTCCCGCCGCATACCTCAACAGTCTGTCCGGAAAAGGCGTTCACATCGTCACCGTCAACGATTATCTTGCAGGGCGCGATTCCGAATGGATGCGGCCCGTCTATGCATACATGGGTCAGACAGTCGGTACCATCCTTTCCAACATGGACAACGACGCACGCAAACAGGCATATGCATGCGATATTACGTACGGAACGAACAATGAATTCGGTTTCGATTACCTGCGCGACAACATGCAGATTGAGCTTTCCCGCAAAGTCCAGCGCGGATTCAGCTACTGTATCGTAGATGAAATCGATTCTATTTTAATCGACGAAGCGCGCACTCCGCTTATTATCAGCGGGCAGGGCGAAGACGACACATATAAATATCACGAAGTAGACAAATACGTCGACGAACTCACCGAAGTGGAAAAAGATCCGGTCACCGGCCTCTATCCGGACGAAGTGAACATGGATCCGGAACAGCGCAGGAATATCAAAGGTGATTATACGCTCGATGAAAAATCAAAACGCGTTTCATTCACCGACGCCGGTGTGAACCACATCGACCTGATTCTTCACCAGCACAATCTGATAACAGGCAGTGTCGTCGACGAAGGCAACTTCGAATACGTGCATTACTTCACTCAGGCCGTCCGGGCTCACCGCCTTTATAAAGACGACGTCGATTATCTTATTAAAGACGGACAGGTGCAGATCGTCGACGAATTTACCGGCCGTGTTCTGGAAGGAAGACGCTACGGAGACGGACTGCATCAGGCCATCGAAGCCAAGGAACACCTTAAGATTGCCCAGCGCAACAGAACGCTCGCAACCATCACGTTCCAGAATTATTTCCGCATGTACACAAAGCTTTCCGGCATGACCGGTACCGCTGCAACGGAAGCCGTCGAGTTCAACAAAATCTACAAACTCGACGTCGTCGCAATTCCGACGAACAGGTCTGTCATCCGTAAAGACGAAAACGACGAAGTATATCTGAATGAAAGCGACAAATGGGAAGCCATCTGCAAGGAAATAGCAGCCGCACATGAAAAGGGACAGCCGGTGCTTGTCGGTACGGTCTCCGTTGAAAAATCGGAACATCTTTCCGAAATGCTTATGCGCAAAGGAATCCGCCACGAGGTACTGAACGCGAAGAACCACGCGCGCGAGGCGCTCATCATTGCCGAAGCGGGAGCAAAAGGCGCCGTCACCATTGCAACGAACATGGCAGGACGCGGCACCGACATCAAGCTCGGCGGCAATCCGGAATTCCGTGCACGCAAACGCGCCGGTACGGATGCAACATCCGAGCAGTATGAAGACGCATACAAAATCGAAAAGGTACAATGGCAGAAGGATTATGAAGAAGTAAAAAACGCCGGCGGTTTGTATGTTATCGGTTCGGAACGGCACGAAAGCCGGCGTATCGACAACCAGCTGAGGGGACGTTCAGGACGGCAGGGAGATCCGGGACGCAGCAAATTCTTCATTTCCATGGACGACGACCTTATGAGGCTGTTCGGCGGCGAAAAAATGAAGAATATGATGAGCCGCATCGGCATGCAGCCGGGAGAACCGATCGACCACCCGTGGCTCAACAAGGGAATCGAGCGGGCACAGCAGAAAGTCGAGGACCGCAACTTTGAAATCCGCAAAAATCTGCTTGACTACGACGACGTGTTGAATGAACAGCGCAGTGTCATTTACGAACAGCGCGACAGTATTCTCGCGGACGGCAACCTCTCGGAACGAGTCATGAACAACGCACGGGATGTTTTAAGCGGCTGGTTCGAAGAATATGAATTGAATTCACGTCATCACAAGGAAGCGGCGCTCAGCGGACTAAACGAGAAAATTCACAATACGTTCGGTATCCAGCTGCCGCCGGAACAGCTTATGCAGGAAAGATTTGAAGCTGTTCTTCAGAACGATCTCACCGAAAAAGAGACGCTTGCCGGCAAAGAAAATCTTAACATGTTCATCCGTTATCAGTATGTGCAGATTATCGATCACAAATGGCTCGACCAGCTGGAGGAACTTGAAAGCCTCAGGGATGCAGTGTACCTGCGTTCATACGGCAGCAAAAATCCGCTTACCGAGTATAAGATCGACGGTTTCAACCTCTTCGACGATATGATGGATTCCATCCGTACGACTGTTATGTCGCGCGTGTTCAAAGTCCGCATACAGCTGTCGCCTGAAGCGGCCGAGCAGCGCAAAAAAATGCAGGAAACACAGGTACGCCAGATGAACGCGCAGCACAACGAAGCGGCATCACTTGTAGGAGGCCGGCCTTCACAGGAAACACAACGTGTCGCATCGTCCCAGATGAACGGCGATCAGGCTAGACGCACGGCGGCAAACAGCACCATGCAGCAGCACACGCAGGGTCAGTCAGTGACCGTACGCAGAACAATGCCGAAAGTAGGCCGCAACGACCCCTGCCCCTGCGGCAGCGGCAAGAAATATAAAAACTGTCACGGTAAAAATGCATAGCATTTTTATCATCGTATGCAGGATTCCCTTGCACGGAAAAATTGCGTAACAATTAATACAGTAATTTTAGTAAAAATTGAGACGGCAGTCCCCCTGATGAAACTTTCCGGGACTGCCTTTTTTATTATTTTGCTTTCAGTACGCCGATTCTGTTTACCGGCCAGAAGCGGAACACGGTGGTTCCCAGAATGTACTTCCGATTCACATACTGAGGAGCCATAATCGACTCATATGCGACGGAATATTTGTCGAGCTTCGTCAAAGGGGTCATAGTCTGCGTATATGAATGGCGCATATCGAGCGAATTAAACCTGTTGTCGCCCATCATGAAATAATTGTTTTCAGGAATATACTGTGCGCTGCCGTCCGTATTGTTCTCCGGAAATACCGGCATATTGCGCTGATCGAGAATCATCACATAAAAATTAAGCTTTTCGGCCTCTTCCATATATTCATACAGCAGGGCGTCGTTCCGTCTGTTTTCTGCTGATACGCCGTTACGAATAAGCTCTGCATTATGAACGATTATGCGTCCAAGACAAAGTTTTATCATCACGTTAAGACGATAATTGGCATCGCTGTACACATCGCCACCCGCATACGTACCGGCGGCGGGCTTATCTTTTATCCAGTCCGTCATGAACTGCTCGAACCACCATGCGCCTCCGTCTGCGGACATAAGTTTCTGTGTGAATGCATCGTAATTCACGAACAGGTCGTACTCGAACATTGAGATACCGTCCGACGACATTCTGCCGTTTTTAGCCGGAACAATTTTAGAGAACTGCTCCGCAAGACTTCTGCTTTCCGCAGCGGCATTATCCATGCTAAGCTCACGACGCTCATTTTCGCAGGCAAGCATTGTATCGTACTGCGCCTGCGACAGCGGAAACGTCTTGATGCCGCGTTTTTCGGAAGAGTCGACGCTGTTCAGGTTCCATGCCGCGAACGACGCATCTTTTTCAACAGGCAGGAAATCGGGCGAACTCTTCGTCCGCGCATACAGTGTGCCGTCCTGCATGACGAGCTGTTCTCCGGGAATGCCGGCAACGCGCTTGACAAGAGGATCCGCTTTAGGCTGACCGTCAGCATCCTTGTTAAGATTTACAGCCATAAACGTAAGCATATACACAAGCTGACTTGTCACCGTTTTTACTTCCGACCTGCGGTCAATACTGTAATGAGGATTTCTGAACACGACTATGTCACCGCGCTTGTAATCGCGCATGCACGGAACGCCGACGTCGGACAGCGGGAATTTCGGCCCGCTCGCAGTCTTAAATACAATTACCCGGTCTTTGATGAGAAACTGCGGCACCATCGATTCGGACGGAATGACATAGAGCTGCACAATAAAAATCTGAATGAGCAGGACCATGAAGACCGCCTGAACAAGCGCGTCTATCCAGTCCACAGCTTCAAATAATACCCATGCGCCTCCGCGGAGTTTTTTCTGCGGATTCTTTTTTTCCAGCGCAGCCCATTCTTTTTTAAGCAGAATGACGCGCTTATCGTTCATATAATACGAAACGACGAGAGAGCCGATAAACGCGATGCACCACAAAAGTACAGTCGCGACATCGTACCAGTAGAAAGTACCGTATTTGCCCGCGCGGCGCAGTACAAACGACGTAAGCAGCACATACGGCAGATACTGCATCATTTTCCGTATCACGGGGATCGCGCGTATATCATCTCTGCGCTTCAAAGCAAGCGTATAATATACTATCACTCCGGAAAAAATTAACGACACCGGAAGCGCAAGCAGTGAAATATCAAGGGAAAAATTCATGCACATCAGGGAAAAAACAACTGCCGTTCCGAGAACAATGTATAACCAGATGAAAAATTTTCTTAAACTCGAATTTGCCATAATCATACTATAGCAGAAAAACAAACGATGGGCTACAATGTAACCGTATGGAAGAAAAAAAACTGCTTAACACCGCGTCAGGCATTGATATGCTCAGCGGCGATAAATTGCTGTACGATATGATTATCACTTCTTTCCTTACGGAAGAACCGTTTGATGAGCACAAGCTTGATTCGTTCATAGCGGCAGGAAAAAACGACGAAGCCGGATCATACGTGCACCGCTGTAAAGGTGCCGCAGGTCAGATCGGTGCGGAACAGCTTCACGATGCAGCGCGGATGCTGGAGGATGTGCTGAAAGGGCGGAAGCCCGGCGACATTCCGTCGCTGAAAGCTCAGTTTCTTGACATCTACAACAAAACAGTCCGGGCACTCATGCAATACCGTACGCAGTCCTGAAATTCGCACATGTCTGCGCAGAAAAATCTTCAGCGGACTGATTCGGACTGCCTTCTCCGCGTATTTCAAACGCTTTTTCATATACACGGGCTATTTCTCCCGCAGACGTCGATTTCTCGCCTTTCAGCGTCTGATACGGTGCGTCTGTTTCCATGAGCAGTCTGTCCGCGTCAAGTTCCTTTACGCATGCGATTGCGCTCTTGTCGCCGCCGATAAGCGGTTTCCCGAAACTGAAATAAGAATTCACTTCGCGGCGCAATAAGGAACGCGCATCAGCGGGACTGCCTGCAAAGGAGTGAAATACAACAGCTCTTATTTTTGCAAGTTTTCCGGAATCGCGGAACATGCGGTCGATAGCTTTCCTGCAGTGAATAACGAGCGGCACATTATAAGAGGCGGCTAGTTCAAGCTCAATATTCCATGCCGTTTCCTGCCGTGCAATGTCCTCTTTGAACTCCTTTGTAAACAAATCGAAACCGGACTCTCCTATCGCCCGAATACGTTTCTCCCGGAGCAGCATTTCCATAAAATCGGCATTTTCCGTAAGAGGCATCTGCGGATGCATACCGAACGCGCTCAGAATCAGCGTGTTTTGCATCGAGTTGTATTTTGATACGAGCGCTTCCTGTTTCAGAAATTCTTCTCTGTCGTGCGCGCATGTTGCCGCATAATACGGCACGGAAAAAGCCTGAAAAGGCGCGCTGTACACGAGGTGAAAATGGGCATCGGAAAACGAAGAAAAAGCTAACATCATTTGTAATATTACCGAAAATATAACTGTAGTTCAAATATCATTGTTTTGGGAGGCTTTAACATGAAAAGCTACACGTTAAAAAGCATTGGAAGTACTTCTGATTATATGACTATTGTCCGCGAGATGGAAGACGGCTACGTTGTCCGCATCGTCCGCGACCGCGACGGATATGATGAAGTGAAAACAGATTACATCAGCAGAGAGTTGTTCGACAGCTGCATACGCACGGGATATCTGACTGAAATTGAAGAACCCGTAAAAATCGCGGTTAATGCGTAATATAATTATCCACTAACTCAAGAGCGGCAGAAACGCGTACGGTTTTGTCGGGAACAGGGGGAAGCCAGTGGATGACGACGCCCTTCTTCTCCATACCGCGGAACCACGTTTCCTGCCGTTTTGCAAACTGACATATTGCGGTGTTGAGTTTTTCGTAAAGCTCGTCGTTTGTTTTTATTTTTCCCTCGAAAAATTCCGACACAAATTTATATTCAAGACCGAGCGTCTCAAGGCGTTCCCACGACGTCCCTTTCTCGTGCAGCTCTCTGACTTCGTCTATCATCCCCTCGTTGAGCCGCTGTTTGAGACGGCGGGATACGTTCTCGCGCAGCGCCGGACGAGCCAGCGTCGTACCGATAATAAGCGGCCTGATGACGGGACGCGGAATCATTTTTCCGCGGATTTCATCGGCCTTCTCGCTCCGCATGCACTCCGCAATTTCAATGGCGCGGATACAGCGGTCCCGGTGAAGCAAATCCTCCCGCGTATGGAGCTCGGGTTTAATCTCCAGCAGAATTTTCCCAAGCTCTTCAAGAGTTTTTGTCTCAAGTTCCGCGCGCAATTCCTTATTCTCCGGCACCGGAACGAGATCATACTTTCGTATTACCGAGTCAAGATACATTCCCGTTCCGCCCACAACGACGGGAAGAGCGCCTCGTGACACAAGTTCCGGAAATACGCGGTAAAAATCCTGCTGATAATTGAATACGTTGTATTCATGCGCAAGATCCGTCACGTCTATAAGGTGATGCGGCACCGGGACGCCGCCTACCGTATAGTCGGCAATGTCCTTACCGGAGCCTATATCGAGACCTTTGTATACCTGCCTTGAATCGGCTGAAATTATCTCGCCATGCCGCTGCAACGCAATCTGCACGCCGATGTCCGTCTTTCCGACCGCAGTCGGTCCGAGAATAATAACGCTGTTGCAATTTTTTCCGTTTTCTTCCGACACCTCTACAATACCCTCGCAATCGCGCATTTGAGATATTCTGATTTCGGATACCCGAGCAGCACAGGATGATCAGGACCGGCACCGCGCTTTTCAAGAATCTGGACCCGTTTGTGACTGTCCATGGCAGCGTGCATAAGCATATCGTAAAATGTATTCGCATCAAAGAAATACGAGCAGGAGCATGTAACGAGAATGCCGCCTTCGTTCAAAAGCCGCATCGAACGCAAATTGATTTCTTTGTAGCCGCCATACGCTTTCTGAATCATCTTCGCGCTTTTTGTAAACGCGGGCGGATCAAGTATGATAACGTCGAATTTTTCACCGTCCGTCTCATACTTTTTAAGCAGGTCGAATATGTCGGCACATACGCTTTTCATCACGCTTCCCATATTGTTAAGCGCTATATTCTTATTAACCATTTCGACTGCTTCCGGTGAAATGTCGACAGAGACGATTTCCCTTGCACCCGCTTTCGCCGCATTCAGTCCGAACGCTCCTGTGTGAGTGCATGCATCAAGGACCCTTTTTCCGTGGCAGAACACCGCGGCAGCCCTGCGGTTATCCTTCTGGTCAAGGAAATATCCCGTCTTCTGTCCGTGCGCAATGTCGACGGCAAACCGGAGTCCGTTCTCGGTTATCGTAATCGTAGTGGCGGAACTTCCGCCCTTTATCCAGCCTGATTTCTCCTTCAGGCCTTCCTTCTCGCGGATGTCGGCGTCGTCGCGCTCGTAAATGCCTGCCGGCCTGCATATCTTCTCGAGCGCCGCAAGGATGTCGCTGCGGAAAATTTCACATGAAAGAGAAAGAAATTGAACGACAAGATAAATGTTTCCGTCGGTATCACAGAATCGTTCTACGATGAGCCCGGGAATAAAATCCGCCTCACCGAAAATAAGTCTGTATGAATCAGTGTCGCTGTAATGAAGGTGCCGGATACTGTCGGCATCGCGAACACGCTTTTCCCAGAATGCTTTTGTGTCGCTGAATACTTTATCAGCGTGTTCCTGAGCAATAAGCCGTACTGTAATTTTAGAGGTTCTGTTGATGATGCCGGTCGCAAGGAAACCTCCGGCCTTTGTAAACACTTCGACGCCGCTGCCGTCGGAAACCTCGCATTCAGCAAGCGGAACATCCTTCCAACCGCTGCCGTCTGCAGCCGCATATTTTACGTGCGATATTTCGTTATCAAATACCCAGGGAAAACCCTGAAGAATTTCCCGCTCTTCTTTCGGTTTTAAAAAAACGCGTGCATAATCAGTCATGCACGCAAGTATAAACTAAAGGGACACAATTTACAATTGGAATGTCAATTTCCGAGCGGAACCTTCTTCCCGTTATCGTCAACTGCTACGAAAGTAATTCTATTCTCGAATATTTTGTATTCGCCTTTCTGACGGGGAAGACTCGACGGATCTCCCGGAACGTTGCAGTAAACTTTCACCGAATATGTAACGGATGTGTTCCCCAAGTGCTCCTTTTCGATTACAAAGCGGAGTATCGACCCGTTAGGAGCAGTTGCCGTAAAGTCGATGCAATCCATTGCACGCGTCACGAGCCGTTTTCCCGGAAAATCAAGCGAAGCCGCCATCCATGCATTTTTATCGACCCACATGAGCAGCTGGCCTCCGAAAAGAGTGCCGTGACTGTTCAAATGTTCCGTCATCACTGTCGTATAAGTTTCCATCGTAACTCCTGATTCTTTATTCAATAGAACGATATAATCTCCCGCTGATTCCGGCGGAAGTACCGATTTACAACCATTCGCTTACCGCCGCTTCAAGATCCGCCGCATTAATAAACTGATGAACACGCAGTTTCAACGAAGATGCCGCTGCACAATTGTTAATATTGTCGTCTGTAAAAAATGCGCCCTCCGGATTAACGTTTTCCGCAAGCAGAATCAATTTCCAGAATTTCGGATCAGGTTTTGAAACACCAAGAATATTTGAAGCATAAGTCTGATCGAACAACGTATAATCTCCGCGCTCAATATGATTCATATAATGACTGTCAATCGTATTTGTGCCGCATACGACACGGTATTTCCCGCGAAGTTTTTTAACAATTTTTACAACATCGCCGTTGAGTTCGGGATGAAAAAGCAGATGCCAGTAATCCGACTGAATCGATTTTCCCGAGCGTGCGGAAAATTCCTGCCAGAACTGATTTGTCGTTATTGTTCCGTTCGAAAGGAGCGTCAGAAGATCCGACGAATTAGGTACATATTTGTTCAGCTTGACGCCCGGATCTCCGTAACTCGCGTTTCCGTTCCCGCATCCGCAGTATTCAAAAAACTGCTCTTCCGAAATCCCGATAACATTACATATCTGCTTTTCTACCGCAGCGCTGGTGGTTACGACTCCGCCCATATCAAAAATGAAAATCATTCTTTCACTCCTTTTGCTATATCAGCTTTTCAATTTCGTCAAATGATTTTATTACTGCATAATACGAGTCGACCTCTCCGAAACCGTAAGACGCCCAGATAAAAGGAATACCAGCCTCTTCGCACGCATCACAGTCGCCCTGCGTATCTCCTACATATACAGGTGATGCAATATTATTTCTTTGTATAATATTAATAATGTTGTCAGCTTTTCCTTTCCCTGTATTTCCGAAACATTCATAATCGCTGATGTACGGTGCTGTTCCGGTCTTATCCATAGCGAGCTCTATGTAACCTTTCTGACAGTTGCTGACAATGAAAATTTTATGCGTTGATGCAATTCTTTTTATTGTTTCAGAAACGCCGTCGTATTCGATTTTTTCGGTATTTATTTTAAGCGCACGCTGCTCTTCCGCACAACACTGTTCAAGCAGCAGCTTTCTTTTCTGACCCGTTATTGATGGAAACAAATCATCGGCAATTGTATCCATAGTTTTTCCGAATTCCCGTTTCAATATATCAGTCGTGATTTTTACATCATAATTATTATTTTTTATTGCTTTAGTCCATGCATCCGCAACAATCGCTGTCGTATTCCAGATAGTACCGTCAATGTCCAGTATTACACCGTCAAATATCATGATATCAGTATACCGGTTTTCGGATTTTAAGGGAATCAACAATCCAGTCCTCTGCATCGAGGTCGCTGTTTTCTGGAGGTATTGCAGTAAAATGATTTAACAAAAAAAAGCCCGGCAGCTACCTACTTTCCCGCCAAAAGGCAGTATCATC
>ENA-UOOI01000370-UOOI01000370.1-fermentation-metagenome-genome-assembly--contig:-NODE-370-length-58751-cov-3.923913_pt1 | contig 58751 bp, 46 predicted proteins | sample MGYA00245779_ERZ724027 | MGnify/ENA primary metagenome ERZ724027 (study PRJEB28704, sample SAMN03018318) | fermentation metagenome | biome: anthropogenic terrestrial biome; feature: soil; material...
ATGGTCTAATCTATAATTTCTTTGATTTGATGGATGAAATGGGATTAAAAAAAGAAGATTACCTCTCAACCTGTTGGTGGAATTGGGAACCCGATAAGTCTGCAGGTCCGGTTCAGGCCAATGTGACGACCAATCTGATGTATAATGTCGATTGCTTCAAGGATGCAGATGTAGATATACCACCTACCAAAGTGGAAAATGCATGGTCCTGGGACGAGTTTGTGGATAAAGCACAGGAACTCACCCTTGACACTAATGATAGAAATGCAAAAGATCCTAAGTTCGATGAAAAAAACATTAAACAATACGGGGTTATGTTTGGAACTGATTGGAATGCCTATATGCCATTTATATATTCGGCAGGGGGAGGTTATTTAAATGAACAGATGGATGGTCTTGGGTTAAATGATCCGGAATCAGCTCAGGTATTGCAAAATTTTGCAGATCTGATCAACAAATATCATGTTTCACCAACTGCTGTTCAAAAAAATGCGATGCCAGATGCTGCTACGGCCTTAGCTTCAAAGCAGGCAGCTATGTATATAGATGGAAGTTGGAATCATCTGGATTTAAAAAATTCAGGATGCAATTGGGGCGTTGGAGTTCTGCCAATTGACCAGAACTATACTACTTTCTTTGACGGAGGTTCACTTGTAATATTTAAGAGTACGAAACATTTAAAAGAAACAGAGATGTTATACAAATGGTTGACAAATCCCGAAAGTTCTAAGAAAACTACGGAGTTATATCAGACGCTATGGATGCCAGTGCAGTCAGAGTATTATACAGATGAGAAAAAGTTGGATATGTGGGCGTCGGAAGATTTACCGGCACGACCAAAAGGATTTCAGGATGCAGTGGTGAAATCAACTTATGAAAACGCAGTGATTGCAACGGAGATGGATGTGAAAAATTTCACCGAAATTAATACACAGGTAAAGTCAGCTCTGGAGCAAGTATGGTCTGGAAAAAAGACAGCAGAACAAGCAATGACAGAGGTTAAAGCGAAGACAGATCCTCTGATTGATGGCACTTATTCTGGCGAACGTTCATAAACGGAGGCTTTTTATGAATACAAAAAGAAGAAAAACAATGTCAGTCAGAGAAAAAAAGGAAAACCGTTGGGGCTTTTTATTTAGCCTTCCCTGCATTTTGGGATTCCTCTTTTTCGCCTTGATACCAATGATTGTCAGCTTGGTATTAAGTTTTATGGATTATAATTTTACAACAGGTGGGACTTTTACAGGATTATCAAATTATAAAACTCTGTTTAGTGGTGCTGATTCATATTTTTATAAATCTTTATCAGTGACTGCAATTTATGTATTACTTTCTGTTCCGTCCTCATTGATTGTTGCTTTTTTAATTGCGATGCTGTTGAATACAAATGTAAAGGGCAAAGGAATTTTCCGCACTATTTTTTATCTGCCAACGGTTGTTCCAGTAGTTGCTGTTGCTGCAATATGGATGTGGATATTTAATCCTGATATGGGTCTGGCAAATCATATATTAAGAGGAGTGCACTTGCCTACGAGCAAATGGCTTTCCGGAGAGAGTTCTGTGATTCCGACCTTAGCTTTTGTTAATCTGTGGACCACTGGACAAATTATGGTTATATTTCTGGCAGGACTTCAGGACGTTCCTCGTCAGCTTTTGGAAGCAGTGGAAATTGATGGTGGGGGATTCTGGGCAAAACTCCGCCATGTGATTCTCCCTATGATGACACCAACAATTTTTTATAATGCAGTTATGGGAATCATTAATGGTTTCCAGTTGTTTACGCAACCCTATATGATGACACAGGGCGGACCTAATAATGCGAGTCTGTTTTATGTTTATTATCTTTATCGAGAAGCTTTTGAATTTAGCAGAATGGGTAAAGCTTGTGCTATTGCCTGGGTTTTGTTTATCATTATTATGATTCTTACGGTAGTTATCTTTAAAGGCTCGAACAAATGGGTTTATTATGGAGGTGAGTAAAAGTGAAGGAAGATAAAAACGTTAAAAAAGTAATTATTCGCACCTTAACCTATTTTGTTCTAATATTGGGCGCAGCTTTTTGCATTATTCCGTTACTTTGGATGGTACGAAGTTCGCTTATGAATATGACCGAGATCTTTGCCATGCCTCCTAAATGGATCCCATCTAAATTTATGTGGGAGAATTATAAAGAGGTTTTTGACACCTTACCATTTGGACGCTATTTTTTAAATTCTTTCGTAATTACAGTTGGCTGTGTTGTTGGAACAATGCTCACGAGTTCAATTTGTGCATATGGTCTGGCACGAATAGACTGGAAAGGCAGAAATGTGGTATTTGCATGTATAATTAGCAGTATGATGCTTCCATTTGCAGTAACACTGATTCCAATATTTTTAATGTGGAGAAAAATAGGAATTGTAGATAGCCTGATTCCTTTGATCGTACCGGCATGGTTTGGGGGCGGAGCTTTTTACATATTTTTACTGAGACAATTCTATATGGGAATACCTAGGGATTTTGATGAAGCGGCTTATCTGGATGGGGCAACACATATACAAATATTTTCGAAAATTATACTGCCAATAACGAAACCTGCTATGGCAGTTGTGGGAATGTTTGCGTTTTTAAATGCTTGGAATGATTTCCTTGGACCCCTTGTCTATTTAAGTTCAGAAAAAAACTACACAGTAGCACTTGGCCTCCAATTATTTACGGGTTCATATCGTGGAGAATGGAATTTGATGATGGCGGCAGCGTGTCTGGTATTAATCCCTGTTATTATTATTTTTGCTTTTGGACAGCGATATATGATTGAGGGAATCACAATGTCAGGTGTGAAAGGCTGAAAATTAAAAAGATTGAATATTTCGGGAGGAGACAGCAATGTATTTGAGAGAAAGAGCCTTGTATGAGACATGGGAAGACTTATGGAAAAAAGGATATCAGTCCCCATATTTTCAGGCAGCATATGATGAGAAATCAGAGATGACGGACTGGTCCATCAGTGACAGACAATTATTCGTACAGTCGAATGGAAGGACGATGATCGGACAGGATACGTTAGGGCGCCTTCATTTTATCTGCACGCCTCACGATAAGATTTATGCAATTCCATCTGGAGGACCGGATGTCGGAGGGCAGTTTAAAGGCCATATCGGACAATACTATCAGAATGATACCGCTTTACTGCTGGGTAAGATGAATTATGAGATAGAACTGGCGAATGGACTTCGGATGCATGGGGCTGATCCATCATCAAATACTTGGTATCTGGATCAGTTTCTTCCGGTTACGGCTTCCCGGCAAGAAGGTCTGGAGACGAAAGTCTTTTCGCTGGCACCTGTTCTTGAAAGTGAATCTCTCCAGGTGTCTAAGATTCACCCGCTTCCAGGACCGGCGGGGGCACTGTACTGCATGGAGATCAAAAACACTTCCGGAACTACATTAAAAGGCAGAGTAAAGCTGTCTCTGGATCAGAAGTTTGTAAATCAATTCGAGAAATACGGGGAATGTTTTGAAGATTATACACAGAATCCGTACCGTTCGGAGTGGGATCAGAAACTTTTGGTATTATGGCATCCGGAGGCCTGCGCAGCGATTCAGCTTCTGGATGGAACGTGTGAAGGGGATGCTGGTAATCCAAGAATGTATGTGCCTTTTGAATTGAAGGCTGGGGAAAGCAGGGTGTTTACAACTATTGCTGCTGTGACACCAAAGAGAGATGAGGTCCATGAGGCATTAGGTATGCTCTATCAACATACTTCCTTAGAATGGGTGAATATCACTGCGGAATTTTGGAAAGATCGTTTCGGGGATATGAGGACAGGAATTCGTGAAGATAAGGATATGGGTGCGAAATACAGGGACATGCATATCCGATTTATACTGGACAACTTTAACTGTCTTTCTTTCGATTCTCATGGAAATCTGCTCACTAACTGGCAGGGGGCACCGTCCCACTCTTTATCAAGGCTTTGGGGAATTGATATCGAGCCGGATGTTGTAAGTGTGATGTATGTGATACCTGAGATTGGCCAAAGTGCTATGGAGTATCTGGCAAAGAGAAATGTGCCCAGATTCAGTATCTATTCGGATCACAGCATCTTCTTTTATGTCGCCCCGCTTGTAATTGCGGGAAAATATCTGGAACTGACAGCAGATCAATCTTATTTCCGAGAAAATAGGGATGTTACTTCCCGTTTCCAAGAGTTATATGAAGGAATGCTGAAAGCAAAACATCCCGATCACATTCTTTTTTCCAGTCATTACGCCAGTGATCTGATTGTATTTAAAAAGTATGATTATGGTGCGAATGTGAAATGCTTCTATGCTTTGAAAGGTTACCGGAGTATCCTGAAGGCGGTGGGAGAAGACACGGACGAAGTTGACAGAATGCTGAAACAGATGCCAATCGACATGGCGGAGTATATGGAGGACGACGGACCCTTTGGCAAACAGATTACAGGTGGCAATAACATGGGCGAAAACAGGGAAGATCACTTTTATGTAGGTGACAATCTGTATTACTATGGAGGAGAAGATACGGCTACAGTGATGGCTCCTCTGTATGGGCTCTATGATCTTGATTATAAGCCATATGTAAATTTACATCGATATGCTCAGTCGGTAATGATCACCAATTATGACCCTGAATTTCAGACAATGCGGGAACTGCATTTTGGTATGCATCCGTCTGCAACGGGGTGTACGCTTCGTCTGGGTGGAAGTCATACAAGAAAAGAAATGTTTTATTCTCTACAGCTTATGTATGATAGATTAGATGAAACAGGATCACTATTCTGGTGGCCCAGAGCAACAAACAAAAAGCGCTGCCTTACCAGATGTAGTCAGGGGCAGGGGGCCTGGATTCAGCAGTCAACAGAACAATGGCTGGGGATCAGACTTCATGGGGTAGAAAAGACATTGATTTTGCAGCCTCAGGGATTACTTACTGATTACAGTCTCAAAAATGCAAAAGTTGGTGCTTTTCGATTTGATATAGAATACCATGAGGATAAGACAGGTACAGAATTTTATGTTAAGAACAACAATGCCTGTGAATTTAAGGTAGAGCTGAATATAAGACCTTACGGAACCGGTGCAGAGGGAGAACTCAAAAAGGAAACCGTTCTGCTGCAGCCTGAGGAATCAGCGAAAAAGCATATGGATCCGCGTGGCTTTTCTGTTCGAGAAGAAAATATAGTATCTACAGAATGTAGAAGCCTTGGAAATAAAGAAATGTACTTTGGACCTTATGGAATTGTGATGCCAAAGTTATATTCGGATGACTGCAATATTTTCCTGCTCCGTTTTGTGATGGGACATCAGGAGAGAATGTGGAAAAACGTAAAGGTGTCTATACAAGTGCCAGATGGGTTCAAAGTCACAGAAAAGAAATTTTACTACTGGGATTATCAACCGATTTTTGAAAGTGATACCTCAACATCTGATATAGGAGATCTTGAAGCAGGAAAGCATGGAGTAGCTGGTTTTTATATTAGTATGCCAGATGAGTTTGCGGGAGATGAGGCAGGCGTAATGCTCTCTGCTCATCCATTTCAGGTTCCATTTGGCAGGTTAGAAGAGAAAACAAAACTTTTAATAGAGGGCGGTCAGACACGTGAACTGGCGCCTGTAAAGGTTACACTGGAAGCAGGTGGCAAGATAAAAAGAAGTATAGAAATACCTGTTATCATACTAAAAAGCGAAACATATAAGAAAAAGTATGATATAATGTACCATGATTAAGCATTTACGTACAAAGTGAGTGGTAATATGTATAATATTCTGATCGTAGATGACGAAAAACTACATAGAAAGGGACTTTATTCGCTGTTGGAAGAAATATGTCCCAGCGATATGGTATGGGAAGCATCCGATGGAATAGAAGCACTTGAAATATTAGAACATATTTCATGTGAGATCGTAATCAGTGACATACGTATGACAAAGATGGACGGTATTGAATTGTTAAAAGAAATAAGAGGAAAAAACAAAGATATATTTTTTGTCTTATTAAGTGGGTATGCACAGTTTAATTATGCAAGAGAGGCTTTACGTCTGCAGGCATGCGCTTATCTTCTTAAACCTGTAGATCGACAGGAACTGAACGAAACCATAAATGATGTCAAAAAAAAGATAATAAAACATCGAAATGAAGAGAGAAAAGCAGCTGATCAAGAGGAAAGACTAAAAGAGACCGTTCCGGCTTATGTGGATCGGATTTTAAATCAATTTGTGCAGGATCCCAAATTTTCTGCAGGGGATCAGCTTGTATCCCTGCTGCCCTTAAAGCAGCAGGGGTATCTGTTTTTGATAAAAGCTGATAGTGCCAGCGAAGATGGCCATTACTTTGAGAAAGCTGGCAGAGAGATTGGCCACATGATTAAAAAGTTTTTTGATCCAGTCTCTTCGCTTACATTTGAACTTCATTCAGCTTATCATACATTGGCAACATTTGTTGTGGATGAAGAACTTCCCAATATGAATAAACTTGAGGAATTGTCTGGGATTATAGAGAAAAAAGGTTTTAGTAATATTTTTATTGCTGTCAGTGAATTGAAAGATAATTTATTTTTACAAAGATGTAGTGCGTATGAGGAGGCTATAGAGGCACTGGACTTTTCTTTTTATGAAACAAAGAATTTATTTTTTCATGAGAATACAAAAGTTTCAACTATTACCGATCCTGAAGAATTAAATAACAACGATTTCTTTGCAGCTGTACAGAATAGGAAAATAAAGAAAGCCCGAGAATTATTTGAAAGTATGCTGAGACACGCTTCACAGGAAGAAAAAACTGCACCTGTTATTTTGAAAAAGAGAACCGTTTTTTTATTTTATCAACTACTTAAGAAGCTTGGACCATTAATTGAAAAGGACCAAAGGGAAAAGCTGTATGAGAGAGATCAGGCATTGATTCAAACAGAATCTTTTCAGCAACTTTTGAAAGAAGGACAGCAGCTTATATTTATAATTGCAAATTGTATATCACATCAAAAATCAGCTGATGGATTCATAAAAGGATGTAAGGAATATCTTGAAACTCATTATATGGATGAAATCAGCCTCGAATCTGTAGCTGCCCTATTTCATTTTAATCCATCATATTTCAGCACTTTATTTAAAAATTTATTTGGAATATCTTTTTCAGCTTTTTTATGCAATATTCGGATAGATAAGGCGGAAGAATTGCTCATAAATACAGACAAAAAGATTAAAGAGGTTGCGGCCAGTACGGGATATCGTGATCCGAATTACTTTATAAGATCCTTTAAAAAGAAGCATGGTCTTACTCCTGATGAATTTCGTAAAAGGAGGACATATGAAAAAGAGGTTTCAAGAGAAGTTACGAGAAAAACTTAAGTATACCAGGCTAAGAACTCTGCTGCTTTTATCATTTGTTGTTTTGTCCATTATTCCGTTGATAGTGTTAGGCTGTGTTGTATTTATAGTTTCGCGCAACACTTTAATTGAACAGGCTAAAACTCAGTTTATCCATGATGTGCAAAAGACAAGTACTATTTTAGATAAAAATTTAGATTATGTGGAAGAATTCTCTTTAAAGCTAAATATAGATGCTCGTATCTATGAGATTTTCGAAAATATTGATAAAGAGGATCCGGTAAAGTTAAATGAAGCTAGCGATAAGATATCTCAAATTCTATTGAGTTATCTTCCCTGGAACAATGAAGTGTATTCAGCACATCTGGTCACTTCGTTTTACCGGTTTGGGGAGGAACGTAAAAACTTTTATCCTAAAGGACAGTTTATAAAATCAGATCTTGCAAAACAGGCTGATCAGGCAGAAGGTGAACTTATTTGGGTTCCTACTTATGATTATGCGACCATGTTTGGAATAGACAATATGAGCAAGAATCTGGAATATTCAAAGCTGTTTTCTGCAGTTAGAAAACTTCATCCAAGTAAGACTTCTTTTGGTAGAATTTTTGAATTGTCAGATAAGGTTGAAGAGCCGTATCTTGTTGTTAATTTTACAGAACAAAATTTAAGGACCATGTTAATGGAATATGTGGGAAAAAATAATTCTGCAAAGTATTTTGTTCAGTCGAAGCAAGGAAAGCTTGTCTGCTCATCAGATGAGAATTGGGATGAGGGTGATATCCTAGTTTCTACTTTAAAGTTTCATACGGATGAAGGAAGTTTTCAAAAGGATTTTAAGGGTCAAAATTATATTCTGGCATATTCAAAAAGCCGGGTGACGGGATGGTATGTTGTTGCAATGCTTCCTGTGAGTGAATTGACAGATCAAATTGTAGATAAGCTAATAAGAGTTATGGCTATAATGATTGCTCTTATTACGTTTTTAGATTCACTTGCAGCATTTTACATCTCCAGGAGTCTTAATAGAAAAGTATATAAACCGCTTAAAATGATTGAAAGAGTAGGAGCAGGGGACTTTGATACTGAGGTACAATATAATTCTCGAGAGGAGTTTGCATTTTTTTATAGTAAACTGAATGAGATGAATCATAACCTGAAAAGATTAGTACACGAGAATTATGAGATTCGATTGCAAAAAAGGGATTCGGAAATCATGGCATTAAATATTCAGCTTAATCCCCATTTTTTATACAATTCACTTAATATTATTAACTGGCTTTGCCTTAATGGAGATTCTGATAAAGCGAGCAATATGATTGTGAATTTATCGCGTATGCTTCAGTATACAAGTAAAAACAACAAGTATCTGGTTCCGCTTAAGGGAGATATGGAATGGCTTATGGGATATCTTTCAATTATGGAAAGGAGATATGAACGACTTTTTAAGGTTTCAATTTTTATTCCAGACAAGTACAATAATCTTGAAGTTCCAAAACTGTTTCTACAGCCCTTTGTAGAAAATGCAATTGTACATGCATTTAAGGATTATAAAGAAGATGGATTGTTGGAGATTTCGGTGGAGGAGGATAAAAATGATATTATTTTTTTCGTTGAGGATAACGGATGTGGAATCTCTCAGGAGAAGATCGAGAAAGTCATGCATCAAAAGACAAAATCTATCGGGATATCAAATACCAATAAGAGGATTCGCATGATTTATGGTCCCAGATATGGAGTTACAATACACTCACAAGTAGGGGAAGGTACTACGATTTTAATAAGAATTCCAAACAACAGGAAGTAACGTAAAAAGGGAAAGTTCTAATAAAAAATGTGATGAAAGAAAGGACTAGAAATGAAAGGAAAGATGTTACAGCAGGTTATGACACGACCAGGAGTTATCGAGTTTAATGAAGTGGACATTCCGAAAGTGCATGAGGGAGAAGTCTTAATTAAGATTATGAAGATTGGAATCTGTGGATCAGATGTCCATGTTTATCATGGAGAACATCCTTTTACTTCATACCCGGTTACACAAGGCCATGAAGTATCCGGCATTGTAATAGAACTAGGAGAAAGTGTCACGGGGCTGAAAATAGGACAGAAAGTAACCATTCAGCCACAAGTAGTCTGTGGAGAGTGTTATCCATGCAGACATGGAAGATACAATTTGTGTGAAGAATTGAAGGTAATGGGCTTTCAGACTACAGGAGTGGCATCCCATTATTTTGCAGTAGCTGATAAAAAGGTTACACCCCTTCCTGATGACATGGAATTTGATGAAGGGGCAATGATTGAACCACTTGCTGTTGCTGTTCATGCCGTAAAACGGGTCGGAGATGTAAAGAATCTTAAAATTGCAGTATTGGGTTCTGGTCCAATTGGTATTTTAGTAGCGCAAGTCGCCAAAGGTCTGGGCGCCAGAAGCGTTATGATTACAGATATTAGTGATGTACGTCTGAAAAAAGCAAAGGAATGCGGGATCAATTATTGCATTAATACAAAAGAAAAAGACTTTGGAGAGGCAATGCTGGAAAACTTCGGGCCAGATAAAGCGGATGTGATTTATGATTGTGCCGGAAACAATGTTACAATGGGAGAGGCAATTAAATATGCTCGAAAAGGCAGCACCATCATTCTTGTGGCTGTATTTGCCGGTATGGCAAAGGTGGATTTGGCAGTATTGAATGATCATGAATTGGATCTAAATACATCTATGATGTATAGAAATGAAGATTATCTGGACGCTATGAAACTCGTTGAAGAAGGTAAGGTTGCGTTGGCTCCACTCATCTCCAAACATTTTCAATTTAAAGACTATCTAAAGGCATATCAGTATATTGATGAAAACCGAGAGACAACAATGAAAGTTATTATTGATGTGCAGGAATAGTGATTCCCTTAGAAAGATACTCTTTCAAATATTTATGTCAAAAAAAGGCTGCCCACGAATTATTTCGTGCGGCAGCCTCTGAAAAATAGTTATGTTATACTGCTCGGGCATAACCTCCGTCATCTGTGTAGAAGGTGCCCATCCCCGGGAAGTCAATACGGTTTTTTAATTCCAGTCCCCTGATTTTAATCGGACTAAATAAATTTGGATGCTTCATGTACATTCCTTTCTTTCCTTGATAGGGAATTTTGAAGAAGAAGTGGCAGAACGCTGATATAAAGGCTTTCTGCCACTTTGTCTATCATATAATTAATTCGGTAATTTCGCACGTATTATCAGGTGCGTTTTAAGAACAAATATACTAATTCCTCGAAAATTTATATACATATTCGAATTAATGAGTAAAAGAGTCAAAAAAGTCCACTTGTATAGCTGTATATTGAGTTGACATAACTAGAGAGTTGGGCAATAATAAAAAAACAATGGATAGAAGGGAGATTAAAGACATGATGATTGCAACAACAGGATGTTTACAGGCTGGATCAAAAGCTCCGATCGTATATCGCGGAGCATTTGAGGATATTTTCCCTAAGATGGCAGCCGATGGCTATCAGGCGGTGGAGATGCATATTCAGGATTCGAGGGAAATCAATCGAGAAAAGCTGAATGAACAGTTGGAGATTAACCATTTGAAATTGACATCAATTGGTACTGGAATGGCTTACGGGACCTGGCACCTGAATATTGGTGATCATAACCGCGATATACGAAACCGGGCGATTGCCTGCATAGAGGAGCATATGATTACTGCCAGCCCGCATCATAGCCTGGTGATTCTCGGCTCGATGCAGGGAAGGTTCAGTGATGCTGCTTCAGCGGAAGAGTTTGTTTCTAATGTTGAAGAGAGTCTGTATCGTCTGGACCAGCTGGCGAAACGGTACAATGTTCTAGTGGGCTATGAGATTATGAATCATTACGAAAGCGATTTTCTTTACACGATTGCCGATGGAGTTCGCTTTATGGAGGAGCATGACTATAAAAATATTCGTCTTCATATTGATACGGTGCACATGAATATTGATGAGAGCGATATGGGGCGGGCAATCCGTGCAGCTGGATCATGGATCCAACATGTTCATATTGCTGATAATGATCGCTATTATCCCGGACATGGGCATTTGTCATTTAGAGAAATTCTGCAGGCACTTCGGGATATCAACTACGAAGGGGCGTTAGCATTAGAAACCTACAACTGGCCCGAGACTCAAAAGTGTGCACGTAAATCGCGAGAATACTTAGAGTTCATGATTGAGGAGGTCTATGGACAGGAAAAAGAGATACACCAGTATCGGTCGTAAAATTATTACAGACATTAGTATTTGTATGCTCTTTTTCGTGATTTTCTTTTCCCTGTACATATATCGGTTTATGCAGACAAATGCGATGAAACGCTATGAATACCAGACTCAGATTGCTACGGAGGTATCCGGTACAAATATTGATCACTACATTACCAGTATGATTACGGCAACGAAATCTGTTTATATAAATCATTCTTTAATGGGTTTCTTAAAATATCATCACAGCCAGGAGGAAGTGGCCGATAATGAGCTACGTATCATTGAGTATTTTAAATCGGTATACTATGCTTCCAGTGCTGCAACGCAAATTTACCTAGTTATGCCTGAAGAGAATTTTTCCATTTTGTATGAGCCAAACCTGCTGAAAATTTATAATGGTGTGGTTAGCCCGGATGTGACAATTCCACAGATGGATTCTTTTCGAGATGTTTATGTGGAATCGACACACATTAAAAATGATTATGGGCACAATATTCCCGATATCGATAAGTATCCTGCCGATGAAACAGTATTTACAATCTGGCTGCCGATTGCGGACCTGCCAGTGGAACAAAAACCTTTTGCGTATGTGGCGATTGATCTGCCGACTTCTTTTATTATGGAAAACTGTAAGGCAGTCTATAGTGAAGATGAAACAATCTATGTATTGGATGCACAGAATCAAATCATTGCTTCCAGCGATGTAAAGAGTCAGATGCAGGATTTTGTAAAGTGTTATCCATGGTATCATAAAAGTGGGTTTTCCTATGCGTTTTCTCGCATTAAGGGCTTGATCCTGACCGAGACTAAGATCAATTCTCCTTATTTTGACTGGTATATTGTTAAGGTGGCGACGACCAAGAGTGTGTATGCACTCACGACTGGGCAGATGATTTCGATTCTGCTGATTTTTGCTATTCTGGTCAGTGTGTTGCTGCTGGTAATTTCCAGTCGGATTATGAAATATACTAGGTCGCTGCGTAGGATCACCTGTTTTATGGAAAAAGAAAGAGCTAGAAAAAACTGGGATAAGCCCAGGAAAATCAGCGATTATATTACATATGATAAGCAGGATGAAATCAGTTCTTTAATTAACTCGTTTCAGAAACTGATGGATTCCTTAAAAGAGCATGCGATTCAGAAGTATGAGTTAAAACTGGCTTATACGCAGTCGGAATTGCGGACGATGCAGGCACAGATCAATCCGCATTTCATTTATAACGTTATTCAATGTTTTGCTACAAATGCGTTGAAAAATAAAGATCTAAAGCAGTATCAGCTAATTTCCTCATTTGGACAAATGCTTCATTATGCGATGGTTCTGGAACCAGTTCTGGTTTATGTAGATCAAGAGATCGAGTACACTCGGCGCTATATTGAGCTGCAGCAGATGCGATTTGAACAGCATCTGATAGTAACTTATAAAATTGGGCCGGACAGCGGCGATTTTAAAATCCCCAAAATGTCAATCCAGCCATTGATTGAGAATTCTATTACTCATGGAAACCTTATGAAAAGCGCTGGTGGTGTAATTAATCTCGAAGTATTCGCACAAACAGAGTACCTGCATCTGCTAGTCGCTGATAATGGTGTACCGGTAACACTGGAAATCACAGAAAAGGTTTATGCTAAGATTGAAGAAATTAGAATGAAGTTGTTGTATCAGGATAGTTCGAGCGATAAAAAGCAGACTGAAGCATTGTCTTTTTCTACGAGAGAAGATGAAAATCATAATCATTTCATCGGTATTGAAAATGTCTATTCTCGGTTTCTGCTGAGTTTCGGCTATTGCGAATTTATTCTTACCGCTAATGAGCTGGGTGGCACTACGGTGGAATTTATTGTGCCGCTTCAGGCAAGACCAATCGGAGAGGAGTCCAATGAAAGTATTGATAGTCGATGACGAAAGTCATGTCAGAGATGCGATTTTTTTATTGCTGCCATGGGAGGAGTTAGGGTTTGAAAGGATCTTTATGGCTCAAACCGTAGCAGCAGCGACCCGGCTGATTCAGGATGAGAAACCGGAACTAGCCATCGTTGACGTTGTAATCGGGAATGAGTTGGGGACAGAGATCATGAATTATATCAATGACCAGAAGATCAGGACGACCGTAATTGCCATTTCCGGCCATGATGATTTCCAATATGTTCGTTCAATGTTCATTCTTGGAGCCTTGGAATATTTGTTGAAACCGATTGAGCAGGACAAGCTTTATGGAGCGGTGAAAAAGGCTCAAGTGCAGATTGGTGCCGACCCGCAAAGTCAGAGTGTGCTCTCAGGATTGTCAAGACGGCAAAATACTTCGGAATATCAACAGGATCTTTTACGAAACCTATTTCAAGCAGAACTAGTAGAATCGTCTTTTGCACAGCTTTTAGAGGTGGCACCACAGTTTTCCGAGAAAAAGCAATGCCGTGTTCTACACTGTACTGGCAGTACGCTGTCGGTGCATCAGGATGAGTTTCTACAACGAATGAGCCGGCTGCTTAACCAGATCCAAGAAGAACTGGAATCTGTAGGGCAAGGTGTTATTTTTCAGAATATGCAGCCTTCTATGGATATTGTTATCTTACTTTATGGACCGGCACAAGTGGATTTTGATCGGGAGCTGCACCGGATTAAAGAACTGGCATTGCGAGAAAATTGTGCTGTCATTCTGGGCAGCAGCCGTATGCATGCCTTTCCGAATGAACTGAGAACAGCCTGGAAAGAGGCGATGATCGCTGCCGATCATAATGATCAGTTCGGTATTTTTGCTTTAAAGGAGTATGACTCAAAAATGTCGAATATGTACCTGAAAAGTAGTTTGCAGAAAGAGAGTGCATTATACTCCAGCATAATTATCGGCGATCTGCCAACCATTAAAATACAGCTGCAGAGATGGGCAGAGATAGTTATGAACGGGCAGCCGCATACTATTGGTCTGCTGCGCTTGCTTTGGGAAGAGTTTTTTCAACTGTACAATGATTGGGAAAGAGCAGCAGAAATTACGGATGAAGATGTATTTTTAACTGAGCATATCAAAACTCTTGGCGATATCTTGGGAAACTCCTGGGACGGAACATTGAAACAAATGTATAAGTATTTCATCACTTGCATCGAACAACTGATTGAAAACAAAAAGTTGATGCAGGAGAGTCCCAACATGATGGCGAGAGTGACTGATTATCTGGAATTGAACTATATGAAACGAATTTCACAGCAGGAGTGCGCTGATCATTTTCATATCAATAAAGACTATCTAAGTCGAGCGTTTAAAAAGCACACTGGGATTGGAATGGTGAAATACTTAAATAATATACGAATTCGAAAAGCCTGCGAATTGTTGACATCGACCGATTTACAGATCATGGAAATTGCTGATCAGGTCGGCTATTTTGATGCCAAGTATTTTTCCAGACAGTTTAAAGTTGTGACAGGAGTTTCGCCGGCACAGTATCGTTATGAGTATCGGTCACAGAGTAGTCAAATAATTTGAATAAGAGGTCGAAATAATCCCCCTTTATGTCAAAAAAATATGTTTTGTAAAAACTCTTCTTGATGTATTGTGTATATTATATAAAAGTACTTTGTATATATCATATAAAATCAGCACAATAATTATGAAGGAGGGATAGATCTAATTGAATAATGAAAAATCCAGTAAATTTCAAAAGAACATTAAAAACTTTGGTAATTATACATTGTTCATAGGACCGGCTATGTTGGTATTCACATTGCTGTTTTTAATACCATTAGTGAGCGAATTATTTTACTCTTTTACAAACTGGAATGGAATTAATCCGACTTATAAGTTCATTGGAATTCAAAATTATGCAAGATCGCTAAAAGATAAAACCTACTGGACATCCTTCTGGTTTACAATTAAATTTTCCGTTGTGGTTGTAGTGTTTTCCAACCTAATTGGTTTCGCCTGGGCTTATGTTTTGTCTGGTGACATTCCCCTTAAGAATTTCTGGCGGGCACTGATTTATGCACCACGTATCATTGGGGGTGTTGTGTTGGGCTTTCTGTGGCGGTTTATTTTCCAGAACGTTTTTGTTCAGTTTGGAAAATGGAGTGGAATCAAGTGGTTCGCTCAGGAATGGTTCACAACTCCGGAATCATCTTTCTGGGCACTGGTAATTGTCATGATTTGGTCACTGTCAGGATATCTGATGATTATTTACAATTCTGGTATTGCCGCAATATCCAAAGATTATTATGAGGCGGCTATCGTTGACGGCGCAACTCGTTGGCAGATGTTGCGTTCCATTACAATTCCACTTTTACGGGGCACAATAACACGGTGTTTATTTATCGCTATTAACTGGGCGATGCTGCTGTATGATACCAATCTCTCCCTTACAAACGGTAACCCCTATCGAACTTCGGAGGGCGTAATGATGAATATCTATGCAACTGCCTTCAGGAGTAACCAGATGGCATATGGAGCGGCTAAATCTGTTCTTTTCGTCTTGATTCTGGTGATTATCTCTTTCGGTCAGATGAAGCTTACTTCTAGAAATGAGGTGGAGTTGTCTTGAAGAAGAGTCAAAGAGTGAATATCTTTTTTTCCTTGCTGTTTATTATGGTCAGTTGTTTTGTTGTACTGATTCCCTTATACTTTACTGTTTTGAATGCTTTTAAGCCAAACGCAGAAATTACTGAAAGCATTGCCGCGCTGCCTAAAAATCCAACCTTGCAGAATTTTATGACTGCATGGAAGCGTCTGGATTATCCTAAAGTGCTAGGCAATACATTGATCATAACCATCTTTTCTGCTCTTGGGACAGTCATTTTGAGTGGTATGACCGGATATTGGCTTGCTCGCCATCGAAACTGGTTCACTAAGCTATGTTTTGGCCTGATTCTCTGTGGTATGTGTGTACCGTTTCAGTGTATCATGATTACTTTTGCGAAAATGATCGGTGTGCTTAATATGGGCAATCATTTTCTTGGGGTTATTATCAGTAATTGGACTTTTTCTCTGCCGATGTCGATTTTTTTGGTAACCGGTGCGGTCAAGGTACTACCCTTGGAAATCGAAGAATCTGCTATTATAGATGGCTGTTCTGCGTTTACTCTCTACTGGCGGATTGTGTTTCCACTGACTAAAGGTACAACTTTTACCATCGTGTCGTTGGAGGTGCTGAAGTACTGGAATAACTATCTGATGACTCAGTTTATTCTGACTAAACCGCAGAAGCGGACGATCCAAATCGCAATGATGTCCTTATTCAATGAAGCACTGTTTTCTTGGGATGTGGCGGTTGCGGCGGTTACGTTATCAATCCTGCCATTGTTCATTTTCTTTATTGCCGCACAGAAACAGGTACTCAGCAGTGTTACCGTAGGGGCAGTCAAGGGGTAGCAAAGATTATAATTTTGAGTAATCAAATTTATAATAAATAAAAGGGACATATGAAAGGAGAAAGGTGTTATGAAGAAAATCAAAACTATAGCATTATTAATGACAATGCTTATGGCAGTTTCTGCTTTTGGCGGATGTGGTTCATCTGACAAGGATGACGGAAAGAAGCAGACAACTGTCGTTAAAAGCAATGTGAAATCGGAGAGCACCGATATCAAAAAACTTCCGGCGGGTTCCATCGATCTGACAGTAATGTTGCCTTTGGGACAATGGACCGACAACTTTGATGTTTTGGTTGATTCTTACAAAGCAGATCATCCGGAAATTGGCGAGATTACCGCAACCTTCCCCAGCTCAGATAAATATGAGGATTTATTGGTCTCGGCGCTTTCTGCGGGGGAACTGCCGAATATCATAACGCTGGGGTACGGTATTCGCCGTGAAAGTTGGTGGCAGTATTGTGAAGATCTAAGCACTGGTTGTGAAGCATATAATCTCCTGACCAAAGAGCAGATCGCCAATGGAACGAATGGAGACTATGGCATGCAGGTGTTACCAGTGGTCATTGAGGGCACAGGGATTCTTTACAATACCCGTATTTTGAAAGAGACTGGTTGGGACCACACCCCGCAGACTAGGGATGAACTGCTGCAGTATTGCAAAGATCTGAAGGCAAAAGGTGTTCAGCCCTTTATGATGCCTTGGGCGGAAACCTATTTAAACCTGTTTAACAACGTTGGGAATTACTGGTTATTGAATAAAGAAGATGGCGGTAAAGAGACGCTCGATAAATTATTGAATGGTGAAGATGTTGGCTTGGATAAAGATCCGGAGATGGCTGAATTGCTGGATACATATGAAGATATATTAATGCCCTTTGCTCAGGAGGGTGCAGTTTCGGCTGATAAGTGGACTTGCAGGAATGCTTTCTTTGCTGAGGAGTGTGCAATGTTGGTTGGTGAAGGATCTTATGAAACCCCGAATATCCAGAACTCCAATCCGAAGATGCTTGATTATGTGAAACAGGATATTCTTCCAGTTTCAAATGATGCCGACAAGAATAAAATGGCTATTGCTTCCATTGCTATCAGTGTTACAAAAAATGATGATCCAAACGTTGTTGCTTGTACGAAAGATTTTGCCAGCTATCTTGCTTCATCCGAAGATGCGAGAATATGGCATCAGGAAACCATGGGAAGTCCGACAGCAATTGAAAGTCTGGAGGTTTCAGATAAAATGCCGGCCATTGCCAAAGATGTTGTTGAATTAGTAAAAGCCGGTAAGGGTGTAGAGAATGTATATGTGTATATGCCGTCTTCGATTTATACGGATATGGAAGAGAACTGGGCGAAGTATGTTTCTGGTGTATCTTCGCGTAAAGATTTCCTGCAACGTTATCAGCAGATCTTTAACGATTACAAGGACGGGATTTACGGTTAAGATATCATTAATTAAGCGGGAGGTAAGTAAAATGAGTCAGTTTTATATTGCTCGGGCAGCGGAAATTGAAAAACAGTACGATGCACGAGGGTTTGCCATTACTGAGCTTTTAGCTGATAGTCATGATGGAAGTGTCCGAAATTATAAGGGCTTTTTAAAGGCTGGAAGCGAGATCAAACCGGAACTAAGCAAGGACAAAGTTGTCATTTACATGTTCGGAAAAGGAAGCGGCTATGTCGCCGATTGTGACAAGGTGCATAATATTGAGGAAAAAGTAAGTTTTTATTTTCCGAATTTTGATCAGAATCCTTATCGTATACATGCTTTTGAGGATATGGAGTTTGTCAAATCAGTTGTGACGATGGATGATTATGATTGGGACGATTATCAGCATTCTCATATTCGTTTGCCTTATTTTCGTTCGCTTAGTCAATGTGTCCGATATGATCAGGACTGCAAAGGAGCAAATACAACATCCTGGCATGTGCTCAATCCAAAACAGCTAGGACACGTTATCATAGGTGTTGTTCGTGCTGTTGGTGAAGGTACCGATGAAAAAGGGCATCCGGCTGTTCATCAATGGAATTATTGCCTGGGGAATGCTGATTTTGAGCTCACTGTAGACGGAGAAAGTACGCAGACCAAATCTGGTGATTGGAGTTTTATCCCGGCAGGTCCAGATCACAGTTTAATGGCTAAATCGGGACAGGAAGTATTTTACGTGTGGTATGAACAGTATAGCAGAGGAGCAGGGGACTATATTGTAAAGCTGGCGAAAGGCGAAATGGAATAATAGGAAGAAGGCGTTCAAATGAAAGATTATTATATCGTAAGGAATGAAGATATTGATGTCGAATATGATGTTGATGGCTTTTATATGGAAGAAGTGTTGGCAGGAAGCTATGATGGCGGGATACGTAATTATAAGTGTTTCCTAAAAGCTAACAGTGAGACGAGACCCCAATTATATCAAAACGAAACAGTGGTGTATATATTTGGCAAAGGGCGTGGCTATGTGACAAACTCGCAGGAAGCCCATAATATTACAGAGCTATCATTCTATGTGCCGGATTTCGATCACGATTCATTTACGATTCATGCAACTGATGATATGGAATTTATTATGAGTGTTGTCGAAATGAATCAATGGGATCGGGAGAAGTTTGAACACAGTCATATTCATCTGCCTTTTTTTCGTAAATACACGGATGGACAGATTTACGATCAGGACTGCAAAGGTATGAATACCACTTCATGGCTGATTATAGGTGCCGGACAACTTGGCAGAGTACTCATGGGTGTCGTCAGGGCTGTAGGTGAAGGCACAGATGAAAAAGGGCATCCAGCGGTTGCACAATGGAATTATAGTGTTGGAAAATCAGAATTTAACCTAAGTATTGATCATCAGGCACCAATTGTTCAGAAGGGGGGCGATTTTAGTTTTGTTCCAGCGGGACCTGACCATAGTCTGGTGGCCGACTCGGGAAATGAGGTGTTTTATGTTTGGTATGAACATTATACCAGAGAACGTGATTTTATGATTACACTGGCTAAAGATGAGAAACTTATCGATGTACTGAAACATTAGACAGAAGCATCTGAATAAGAAAGGAAGATAATAATATGGAACAAAAATATTTAAAGAATTTTTATGTTGATAAAGCATCAGATATAGCTGCCCGGGCTCAGTTCGATGATAATGGTTTTGCAAAAGCAGAGCTTTTACCAGGGATCTATAAAGACGGTATTACCAGTTATAAATGTTTCTTAAAAGCAGGACATCGAATTTCTCCGGAACTCTTTAGCGATAAGAGTGTAATTATATTCTTTGGCAAAGGGCAAGGGGAACTAATTGATTGCGACGGTAAGCATCAAATTACAGAAGTGGCATTCTATGTACCCTACATGGAGAAAGAAGAATATGAGATTCATGCGATTGAGGACATGGAGTTTGTATTAAATATTGTTGAAATGAACCAGAGTGATATGGCGGCGTTTAATAGATGGCATATTCGTCTTCCGTATTTCCGCCTGCACAGTGAATGCATACAATATATTCAGGATTGTAAAGGACCAAACACTGAAGCACGGATGATTCTCTGCCCCAAATGGATGGGCCGTGTGATTCTGGGGACAACCCGGGCCATTGGTGAGGGAACGGTCGAAGCCGGGCATCCCAAGGTTCATCAGTGGAACTATTGCGTAGGGGCATCAGACTTTCATATGAGTGTCGGTTATAAAGCAAAGAACAATATGGAAACTGTTTCACAGCAGGCCGGTGATTGGAGCTTTATACCAGCTGGTGCTGATCATGATTTGGTGGCAGATCCGGATAAAGAGGTTTACTATATCTGGTTTGAACATTATGCGGATGAAAAGGCAATGGATAAGATGTAATATGTAGTTAGTGTAATACTAGTGCGAAAGTAAAGAGTCAATTCAAATATATCAGGTTGCCTTTGCGTGCCGTTAAAGGTGCGCTAAGGCAACTTGATTTTAGGAGAAAACAAGTGTTAGAGAAAAAGATTAGTATCGGGAAATCCAAATGGAAACAGGACATTGATATGCTTACAGGCAAGCCAGTGAAACTGGTAATGCTCTTTTCCCTGCCGTTGGTGTTCGGGAATATTTTCCAGCAATTGTATTATATTACCGACGCTGTTATTGTCGGAAAATTTATTAATATTCAGGCTCTGGCAGCGGTTAACAGTTGTTCTTGGGTTATCTGGCTCTTCAATGCTATTGCCCGGGATTTATCGAGTACACTCAGCATTCTGGTTTCTTATAATGTTGGAAAAGACAATCGTGACCGACTTAAAAAAATCGTCGGGAACGCTGGAACACTTACTCTTATTCTTGCACTTACATTGACAATCCTAGTCGAAAGCAATTTGAAACTAATTTTCCAAATATTTAAAGTACCCTCAGAGATTCTAGCGATGACGCGAGATTACTTTTTCATAATATTTCTGGGCATTCCGTTTATTTTCATCTATAATGTTGCTGTCGCACTATTGCGTGGGATTGGAAACAGTAAGATTACTCTTTATGCCATCAGTACCTCGACTATCATTAATGTCGGTTTGGATCTGTTGTTTATTGTGGGCTTTGGCTGGGGTGTCAAAGGCGGTGCCATTGCAACTGTTATTGCACAGTTCATGGCGATGTTGATTGCTCTAGTGCCACTTTGCAAAAGCTCGATGTTCCCTCGACAGCGATCTGATTGGAAACTTGAACAGAAACTGATGCGGCAAATTGCAGAACTTTGGCTTCCAATGCTGGTCAACAGTGCGGTGATTTCCTTAGGCGGAAGTCTCGTATCTAGTCAGGTGAATGCAATCGGTCCCTTTTTTACGGCCGGTGTTTCCTCGGCGACGAAGATTTTTACTTTACTGGAATCTGTAATTATGGCGATCCAGACTGGACTTTCCGTATTTATCGGACAGAACTTGGGTGCCGGCAAGATCAAAAGAGTTAAAAAAGGCGTATATCAGATTATCTTGGTGGCTTTAATCATCACGGCAGTTCTAAACATTTTTGTACAGATTTTTGCACCACAGTTGGCGAACATTTTCCTCTTGCGGACAGATGAACTATATGATCAGACGCTGCGTGTTACAGTTACAAATGTGCGAGTGACAACATTAGGCATGTTTATAATGACACCAATGTACTTATACCGAGTCGCAATTCAGACTCTGGGCCATCCGAAATATCCAATGTACGCAGCTTTTCTGCAACTTGCGGCACGAGCCTTCTCGATCTTTGTCCTGTCTATTTATATCGGTGAATATGCATATTATCTGGCAACGGTGCTGGCATGGCTTGTGACTTTGCCGGTCGTTGCAATTCCTTACAATAAAAATATTCGGGATTTGGAAAGAAGGTCACGGCCATTTCTGGAATAAACGAACATACCCACTATAAACCGAAGAAGAATCACGATAAAACTGGATAACTTTATCGTGGTTCTTTTAAATGTCAAATTTTCAATAGTGAATGTCAATTTTTTTAGTCTGGGCAGGAAGACAGGATGGATGTTAAGATAAATAGTATAAAGAAGTACTTCTTATACACAATGAGATGTTTTTTATTATCGGGAGGATTATTTGTATGAAAAAGAAAATAATAAGTCTTCTGCTTATGGTGACAATGAGCGCAACTCTGTTTGCTTGTGGAAGTGTTGATGGGAAATCCAGCCAAAACTCAGAGAAATCAAGATCGAAAGAAAGTATGTCGGATAAATCAGGGAAAACACCTGTGAAGATGGCAGTGTGGGGATCTGGAGCAGCGGAGAATCATAAAAAGGCTGCGGAAGCTTTTAACGCTGCGCATGATAATATTGAATTCGATGTAGAGATGCAGACCGGAGATTATAATCAGTTTTTGGGCGCAAAGGTGGCATCAGATGACTTGCCTGATTTATTTTGGCTCAATCCATATTCACAAGTTCAGGAATTTGCTAAGAATGATAGAATTATGGATTTAAGCGATCAGGACTTTATACCTGAAATCTATGATTTTGCAAAGGAAGCATCTAGCTATGAGGGAAAGGTGTATGCATATCCCTTGGAAATTGAAATGCTCGGAATATTCTATAACCAGGATTTATTTGAGAAGGCGGGAATTACCGAAGTACCGGAAACATTTTCAGAATTAAAGGATGTATGTGCGAAGTTAAATGAAAAAAATATTACGCCTTTTGCTGCAACTTATCAGGAAAGCTGGACTTTGAATCATCTGTTCAGTTGCCTTCAGGGAACTGCAGTTGGGGATTATAAGACATGGATCAATGATATGAATGAAGGAAAAGGAAGCTTTAAGAATAAAAATTCTGACAGAGAATTTGAGTTTATGGATTTGATGAAAGAAAATTCAGGGAGCAATTATATGGACGCGGATTCAACTTCAGGGTTTAATGCGTTTGCTTCAGGAGAAGCAGCCATGATTCTGACAGGAGAGTTTTCTCTATTAAACGCTGAAAGTATTGATCCCAATTTAAAGGCAGGTTTGTTCGCAGTACCTTTGACGGATGACCCTCAGGATGCAAAACTGGATGTTGATGTAGGGATCTGCGTGGTCGTAAATAAAAACACAAAACATCCGGATGAAGTAAAAGAAGTTTTAAAGTTTTTGAATGATCCTGAAAATGGATGGGGTAGTTATACAAGAAATACAATGGGAAGTTCAGTAGCACCCATGGATTGCGATTCAAAATTGTCCTATCCATATCTTGATGATTACAATCAATACATGAGAGATAATCAGATCAAACCATGGGTTTATCTGCAGCTGGAGTCCGGAGCGAATGATCTGATAGGTCCTGCAATTCAGGGATACTTCTCTGGAATTACGGATGAAAAGCAGACGCTTGCAGATTTAGATACAAAATATTCGGAACTTTTAGAGTAATTATTAGAAATAAAAGTACCTTTCCCATGGATGATCAGAGATAAGACTGTCTGTAAGATTCCGGGAAGGGTACTTTAAAAATTATTTCTGTACCCAAAAGGGAGATCAATATGTCGAATTATTTAAATAAGAAAAATAAGAAGTTCTATCTATTACTTGTGGTCCCTTCTCTTGTATTCTATGGAATAGCCATTATATGGCCGTTATTATTTGAAACCATACCATCTTCATTCTATAACTGGAATCTGATTAAAGGGACAAAAATATTTAATGGATTTACAAACTACGTTAAATTGTTTAGGGATAAGACATTTATACATGCGATTGTTTTTACTGTGCTGCTTGGCATTGCATCTATCCTCATATCTAATGTTGCGGGATTCCTGATTGCTTACTTGTTAGATTCAAAGATTCGATGGAAAGGTGTCACACGTTCACTCTTTTTTATACCAAACATAATAAGTGGAGTTATGGTTTCTTTTGTATGGCTCTTTCTATTTACAGGAGTAATACCAAGTTTTGCGAAAATGGTGCACTTGAATAAAATTGCGGAGGTCAGCTGGTTTGGTGATGCAAAAATGGCTGCTATTGCAGTGTTGCTGGTAACAACATGGCAGGAAATAGGATTTCTAATGATGCTTTATATTGCCGGACTTCAGACAATCCCCAAAGATATTATAGAAGCAGCACTATTAGACGGCTGCACGGGAATTAAGAAAATCTTTCATATTCAATTGCCCCTATTGATGCCTACTATTACAATTAACCTGTTCGTATCTATATCAGGAGCATTTAAAGCCTTTGATATTCCGCTTTCACTGACAAGAGGCGGCCCGGCAAACAGTACACAGACCATTGCATTAAATATTTACAATGATGCATTTGGAGCTTTTAAAACAGGATATGCATCAGCAAAATCTATGGTGCTATTTCTGATGGTGTGTGTCATAGCTATGATTCAGTTGACTTTGACTAGAAGAAGGGAGGTCCAACTTTGATGGCAAAAGAAATTAGTAAAAAAAGCACAGTAAAAAGCATCATCTGTCTTTTAGCAGGATTGATCTTTATGTTGCCCGTTTTTTTGATTGTCATGAATGCATTCAAACCCAATAAGGAGATTTTAACTTCTTTTCTTTCTCTGCCAAAGAGCCTTTATCTGGATAATTTCAAACAGGCAATGGATAGTATGAATTTTTCTACAGCCTTCCGAAATACTTTATTTGTGACGGCTTTCACGGTTCTAATAGCGTGCATAATATCGTTTACCAGTGCATATGGGATCTCACATCTGGATGGAAAACTTGGCGATGGTTTGTATTTACTATTTGTATTAGGTCATATTATACCGTTTCATGCGGTGATGATCGCAATTTCTATTCTGGCTAAAAATTTGAATTTGACTAACACTCATCTGGGACTTATTATTTTTAACAGTGGATTTTTTACTTCTTTTGGGGTCATGACTTATGTGGGATTTCTGAAAAGTGTTCCAAGGGAGCTTGAGGAGGCGGCTGCCATTGATGGCGCTTCTCCGTTCCGCACCATGACGCAAATTATTCTTCCTCTTGTGAAATCGTCTACAGTGACCTTGGTGATATTGTATTTTTTATGGACATGGAATGATTTATTGCTCCCTACGATCATTATCAGTGATGAGAGTTTAAGAACAATCACAGTAAATCTGTATATGTTTAAGACAACGACGAATGCGCAGTGGAATCTATTAATTGCCGGATTGACGGTGAGCATGATACCTATTATAGTTATTTATATCGCAGGACAAAAGTATATTACTAGCGGTCTGACGGCAGGCGCAGTGAAATGAAGGAGGCAATTCAAATGAGCGATTTTTACAAAGATAATATGAATTTATATCAGATAAATGGATTTGATATCCAAGAAGTAGCAAAAGATGTCTATGCGATTGATGAGTTTGGCATTGATATTATGTATCTGGTCATTGGTACTAAAAAAGCTCTATTGATTGATACTGGGATCGGATTGGGGGATATTAGAGCTGTGGTTGAGACTATGACTGACCTGCCTTATGTTGTAGTGAATACTCATCATCATTATGATCATGCTGGAGGAAATGGGCACTTTGATTGTGTCTATGCTCCTGAAAATGCAATCTCTGTGATTAAAAGTCAAAATAATGTGAAACAGCGGCAGGAGTTTTTTGAAGAACAGAAAGCCAGAATGGAATATAATCATATGGCGAGTCTTACATATGATGCAAAGTTCGTGAAACAATACAACTTAAAGGGAATCAGAGAAGGTGACCGATTTTTACTTGGGAATCGAGAGCTAGAGGTCATCGAAACGCCAGGACACACAAAAGACAGCATTTGCCTTTTGGATTCGGAAAACAGGATTCTTTTTTCAGCGGATACCATTGTCAGCACGCCGACGCTGATTTTTGACAGCTATTCGGATACAATGGAGAATTATCTGCTATCATTGAAGAAACTAAGAGATAGAAGAGATGAGTATGAACTTATTTTTCCGGGACATTATCTGCGGCCAATTGGTGAACTATACATTGATCATATGATAAAATGTGTGGAAGAGGTCCTGAATGGTCATTTATTGGATCATATTCATGAGAATAAATCTGCAGAGAAAACAGAATATATTCATCGGTATGGACTGGCTTCGGTTCTCTACAATAAGGGGCGTATATAGACCTGAATTTTTAAAAATATAAAGGGTGTGCTAAGATATGAAAAGGATGGTATATGAGTTTTTTGGAAAGTTGAAGATAAAAAATAAAATTCTTTGCTTTTGTCTTCCTTTTATTGTTATTAGTGACATCATTATATTGAGTATTACTGCTGTGATGTTCAGGCAGTTGAAAAACATGGTTTATGATCAGACAGAGCAGAATATCACAGAGAAATCAAACTTATTGAATAGTACATTCAGCAATTATGATCAGGCTACAACAAAATTTTTATATTACTCAGATGAGGTACAGGAATATTTACATACAGAGCAAAGGGTGATGGATGAAGATAGTTTCAATTCTCTTATAAGCAGGATTTCATTCAATATAAATTCTTTACTTATGAACAGCCAGCCTTCAATTATGAATGTCTGCCTATTTAATAAATATAATGAGATATACATTAATAATGCAATCTATGTGAAAACAATTGAACAGACAGAAAAATACGCTTCCGTGCTCCAAAACGAAACATCTAATATGCATGGGAAACTGATTGTCAGCCAGAATCCCTTTCACAGAAATATGATTACGCTTTCAAGAAATGTATATGTTCCTGAATTGGAACGAAGCAATGAAAAGATTGGTTTTCTTATGTTGGATATTAGTAAGAACGATTTGACAAATCTGCTAAGACCTACAGAACGTGCAGATGCTATATCAATTGTACTGACAGATGAGAGCAAGAATATATTAATTAACGCATCTCAAATGTCTGATAAACAGTGTGCTGACATTATAAAAGATCAAAAGGGAAAAAGATATCAGGTAAAACATAACATTCTGGATTATGGAAACTGTGAAGTGATCGGAATTATTAACGAAAAAGTATTATTTTATGACACAAATAGAAGCTTCTGGATGGAACTGGGGTTGATATTTTTGGCAATACTTATCACGATATTGGCGATTTACTTCACAGGAAACATGATCGCAGGGCAACTGCATGCCTTTATGCAAAAACTCAATCAAACAGAAGAAATTGATAAGAACTCATATATTCATATGCATACACAGGATGAATTTAAGGAGCTTTCTGATTCGTATAATGGGTTGCTGTCCAGGATTGATACTCTGATACACACAGTTTATATTAAGGAGATTTTACTAAAAGAAGCACAGATGGAGTCTCTTCAGGCACAAATGAATCCACATTTTCTTTATAACACATTGGATTGTATTAACAGTCTGGCAAGACAAGGTGAATCAGATAAGGTCAATAAAACAATCACGTCACTTGCAAGTATTTTGAGAATGTCTGTGAAAGGACAGCCTTTTTTGACTGTCGAAGAGGATTTGAAGTATATCAGGCAGTATATCTATATCCAGAAGATACGCTTTCAGTATAAAATCATTTTTCTGGTGGAAATCCCGGAGTCTATCTATCAGTTTTACATACCCAAATTAGTAATTCAACCTATTATCGAAAATGCAGTAATACATGGTATTTCAAAAATAAAAGGAACCGGAATGATTGCAGTAGAGGGATGGGAAGACGATAATAGTATATATCTGGAAGTGAAAGATAACGGGATAGGAATTCCAGATAGTGTTATAAGAAAAATTGATCAAATTGATGCCCATGATCATATTGATTTTAAAACACGTGATAACCATATTGGGATTTTTAATATTCAACAGAGGATCCGCTTGATGTATGGAAATGAATATGGTCTTCATATCAGGCAGCTGTTACCTGCTGGCAGCAGTGTTGTTGTACGCCTGCCAAAGATATTAACACCAAAGAAAAGAGATGATAATATTGACGATACTGATCCTTGACGATGAAATCTTGATTTGTCAGGAACTGCAGGCAATTGCAGAAGAAGCAGCTCATGGAATACATAAGATTGTTACCAATTCGGAGCCATATAAAGTTTTTGATCTCATTAATAGACTAAAACCGGAAATTATACTGACAGATATTCAGATGCCTGGTATAAGCGGAATTGATGTTGCCCATTATGTATACGAAAAAGGCTATCATTCAAAGATAATATTTATTACAGGTCATGCACAATTCGAATATGCACAGGCGGCGATTCAATATCAGGTAAGCGAATACATTCTGAAACCAATTAATGAAGAAGAAACATTGGAGTGTATAAAACGTGCCATAACAGAATATTCAGAAGAGAAGAAACACGAGGATATTTATCAGCTTTTTCAAAATTACTTTGTAGAACACTCTGAGATAGTAAGACAGCAGTTTATGGAAAAACTATTTTTTCAGCCTATGTATTTTAATCAGGAACAGCTGGACTATCAAAAAAAATTTCTAATGGCAGATTTAAAGGAATTTCGTGTTGTGGCGATGAGCTTTGTGACAGAGAATCGATCATTTGAGGAGGAAAGTTACTATGGGTATTCAATTTGGAACTATTTTCAGAAAAAGCATAACTCTATACCAGTCTATAGACTTGGGGAAGTTATGTACTTTATTTGGAGTTTTCCAGAAACCGATATCAATGAAAAGAAAATATTTGAGGAGATTGAAGCGATAAAATGTGAACTGGAACAGCTGTATCCTGTTCATTTGAAAATTGGAATCAGTCAGAAAGCATGTGATCTCATTAAGATTCAGGAACTGAAAAAGCAGGTTTTATATTGCCTGGAATATGGTAAAACTCTGGATAAAAATATTATAATACGGTACGAGGAATTGCCGGAATATTATAGTGATAATTCGTATTTTGACATGATAGATGAGACAGCTGAGTTGATCTCGTTTCTACGAAAAGGGGATAAAGTAAAAGCACTTTGGTATGTGGACAAGATTCTGTCACAGACTCAGGATGAGACTGAGGAGTATTCAAATCAGGTGATAGATTTGATTGTGTCTAATGTAAATATGTTTTTATCGGGTCTTCCTTCTTTTCAGAGGGAGGCGATGAGTCAGCGCAGTTCCGCAGAAGAAAAAATACATGTTCAGTCTAGTTTTAAGTTGAAACAGGAGTATTTAATTTATTGGGTAGAGTATATTGCCGATTGCATTTCGAATCAACAAAATGGGGAGCAGAATATATTGATTCAGTCAATCTACGATTACATTAATACACATTACTCTGAACCAATTGGCTTAACAAATGTTTCTGATCATATTAACAGAAATCCCTCTTATGTCAGCAGATTAATTAAGCAAAACACAGGAAAAAACTATTCTCAGATCCTTATGGAAAAAAGAATGGAAGAGGCCAAGAGGTTTCTGAGAACTACAACGCTGAAAATATCACAGATTTCGGAGCAGGTTGGTTATCCCAACGTGCAATATTTTACGAAAGTGTTTACAGATTACTCCAGTATTACCCCAGGTGAGTATCGCAAAATTACAACATATTTCTAGAAGTTACTAGGAAGAACTTTCGCTAAAGGTGATGTGCTTGGTATGAAATTCATGCTGGCTGCAAAAAGGGCTGCCTTTGTTGTTGCGATGGGACAGCTATACGCCGGCAGGGGAAATGATTAGTTTTTTCAAACAAAGGAGAGGTGGAGGTGTCCGAAGTGAAAAAAAAGGAAATATCCAATATGTTCTGGGTTATTTTGGGAGTTGTCTTTTTCTCTCTGGGCTACAGATGGTTTTTGTTTCCTGCAGGTTTGTATAGCGGAGGCTTTACCGGAGCAGCACAATTGATAAAAGATTTTCTTTTGAGAGTTGTTGGAATACAAGTGCCAAACTCCATAGATCTTACGGGAATTATATTCTGGTGCATTAATATCCCTCTATTTATTCTAGGATATAAAAGCTTGGGAACAAAATTCTTCTACAGAACAATTATTGCCGTTTGTATACAATCCTTGCTTTTAACATGGATTCCAGCACCTGGAAAGCCAATATTCAGTGACGAACTTTTAAACTGCATCATAGGCGGCGTGGTGTCGGGCTCTGGTGTGGGAATAACATTAAGGGCAGGAGGATCAGGCGGCGGGTTGGATATTCTTGGTATGTACTGCGCAAAAAGATATCCTGACTTCAGCGTTGGGAAAATCAGTGCCATGATGAATGCAGGCATCTATTTCATAGCAGCTCTTCGCTACAATATTGAAGTCGCTGCATATTCACTTGTATTTTCAATTATTGCAGCAGTTGTTCTCGACCATGTACATTACCAAAATATAAAGGTTTGTGCATTTGTTGTCACAAAAAACAAGTCATTGGGAGAGAGTATCAATCGTTGTGTTTCCCGCGGAGTAACCAGTTGGAGTGGCTGGGGCGAATTTAGTCATCAAGAGGAAAACATTCATATGATCGTGATCAGCAAATATGAATTGCAGACGCTGAAGAATTTGATTCACCAGATGGATCCCGACGCTTTTGTGCTTATTGTATTACCAGAGATGATATGGGGGCATTTTGAAAAACGGTTAGAAGTTCGTTAATCTTTGGTGTGAACAATAAAAAGAATATACTGGGTACAACGATAGATTTTTAGGCTTCAAGAGAGCTTGAAAGACAAGGTACCGGAATTACACGTGATTGGCGATGCAGTCCAGGCAAGAAGAATTGCGGCCGCTGTAGAAGAAGGAGCGCGGATGGCACTTGGCATCTGATTCTTATCTTCTGAAAGCTCAGGATGGATTTAGCCATTGCATAGGCTATAGGAAGTGGCGTCAATGAAGCAATATTGTGAAGAATGTGGGGGGATAAAACTATTTCTGGGTTCTGCGGGTAAAAATGGAGATCTTACTTTTGTGATTATTATTTTAGCCATCTACTTCACTTCAAGCGGGGTAGATGGCCTATTACTGAGAGAGGCGCAAAGCGATCAAAGGGGTCAGCTTATCTTCTCCTATAACAATTCACATTCATTTAATATTTTTTCTATAGACTCCCAAATAGAAAGCGAAGGATTTTCTGCATAATACTTATATCTGTTATATTCCTGCAAAGTATAACCAGCGTCTTGGTTACGTTTCATTATAGTCTTTGATCGTCGGATTGCTGCACGCACATTATCCAGTGTCAGTTGCTTAAGTACACGTTCAAAATTATTCTTATGTTTATATTGATCAAGATTTTCAAAGTTTTCACCATAGGCCTTATTAAGTGGTGCGAGATATTGCTTACGATGAATCCGCAAACTGTTGCAGTCTGTTTTGTGTAGAATTATCCAAAGCTCAAATGTGAAATTGCTGTATCCGAGATTGTATGTAATATCTTTCCCGCTGTTTTGCGCCATTTCCATTCGGTCTAAGGTTTTTTGAAACTGTTTCACATGGACCGCATCTTCGCTTTCTCTGTCAAAGATATGAGTGATTTCTGTTTCCCCTAGGACCGTGAGGCGTTTTACACGGGCTAGAGGATCTTTTTGAACTTTACTATCTATTTTTACTGTATATTTTGTATCAGAATAAGAATTTATTATACGTTGGAGCCACTCTAAATACCATTGTTCGGTTTCGCCTTCAACAGAAAAATAGTAGGTTCTATTTTCTTTACGCATCTTATTACATCCCTTTCTCATGAGATATCAATTCTTCAAAGATGGGGGTGAAATCAATGTCCTTAATTGCACCATAGCGATCTACAAAGTAATTTTTCATGTAATCTTCATTTTTACGTACACCGGATTTTCCTGTTGTTCCAAAATCCGAGAGGGAGTAATGACTGCTGAAGTGCGTTTCTTCATCACGTTCTACAAATTTAATTTCATCCCTGCGATATATGTTTGCATTTAGGAAGATAGGATTATGTGTGTTGAATATAAGCTGTGCATGATGAATGTTGACATCATCGTTATGGAAGATATTGATGATATTCATCAATGCCATTGGGTGGATGGAAGCATCAAATTCATCTACCACCAAGGTGCCGCCGTTTAAGAGTGCATTGACTACCAAAGGAAACATGTTTACAAAGCGAATTGTTCCATAGGATTCAAACAGTTCAGCAGGAATTGCTGCACTTTTTTTAGTTTTCCTGAAGAGCGAAAATAGTTTTGCTTCATTATTGTCGTCATCAACCATATAGCCAAGTGCATTTGAGTTAATTCCAAAAGAAGTCGCCGCCTCATTCAATGTTTTTTCGATATATACAGAGTTTTTCTCTGGATCACTGAACTTTCGGATAAGATGAATTGCATCTGCACGGTAAATGACCATGAATTTGTTATCTAACCAATTGCTGATCAATGCAACCAGCTTAGCACTGAACATTGTCCTGAAACTATTCATCAAAAACAGTTCTTCGTCATTCAAATTACTTTTTGCAAGAGAAATTGCACTTTCTGCATTCTGCTCAAAAGCATTTACAAGAAGTTTCTGAATAGTATCCAAAGAATGAATTTCTAAACTATCATTTCTCGAAAAAACCAGTGAATTATTTATTTTTAAAGTTTCAGATACGATCTTGCGCGGGTAATCAGTCTCTAAAAACTCACCTAATGCAGCCGAAAATGAATATTCCACCAATATTTCGTTTGTTATAAATTTAATTGCAAAGCTTACTGGCAAAGCTTTTTTGTTGGTGTTGTTAGGAATTAGTTGTAATGCTGTTGCAGCGGTATTAGGGTTATTCTGATCGTCATTGTTGCGAATATTACCACGTAAGACTATTGATTTAAAGGTATCCATTGCGCTGATAATATTAGTTTTTCCTGAGGCGTTAGGTCCATAAATCACAGCGGAAGATAGTCCTTTGTAGATTTTCTTCGAAATAGTCTCTTTTAATACACTATAATCCAGGCCTTTCTGCTTGGGAGCAGGTACAAGAGAAAAGACAAGTTCATCTTTGAATGATTTATAGTTCTTGACTCTAAATTCTAATAACATATATTTTCCTCCATTCTGAGAGTTATATGCAAGACATTATGAATATTATAACTTAAATCCTGCCCATTTGTCAATTTCATATTCTCGTTTTGAAGAATAATTGCAAAATGATTCTGATATTTGTAGAAGCTTCCCGCTCTGTATCTTGTCGAGACTGATCACCAGAATGTTATATTAGAGAGACCGCTATTTTTAGACAAGAATCTATTAATTTGTTATTTAATATGATTTCCAATTTTTTCAACTTTTCTCCATACTCTATAGGACTTAAGTTTTCAAGTGAATAGAGGCTCAGTTGTTTTTTGAATTTATTCGTGCAGAAGTTGAGTCACGAACAATTAACTCAGTATTTAATAAAATATGTTCAGCAGGAGCAGAAGGATTCTCAATTAAATTAATTAATAAGTTGCATGCCTGCTGTCCAATGTCAAAACTTGGCTGTTTAATTGTTGTGATAGAGGGGACCGTCATCCTGGATAGGTCGATGTTGTCAAATCCCACTACAGAAATATCTTGAGGAACACGTAATCCAACATTTTGAATTGCTTTGATAGCTGCTGCAGCATATACATCTGAAACACAAAAAAATGCATCTGGATGATTTTCGCCTGATAGAATTCTTGTGACTGCTGAAACAGCCATTTCAAAATTAATATCGCTAATATGTGTGATCCAATCGGCGGGGATTGATAGACCAGCATGTGTCATTGCATCATGGAATCCTTTTTCTCTAAGCCTTGAATAATTATTTGTCAAAAGACTATTTATAAATGATATTTTGGTTCTTCCAATTGATAATAAATAATTAATGGCTGTCTGAACAGCATATGTATTATCAATAGAGACAAAGGATATATTTGGCTGGTTACAATGCTCAGAACACATTACAATAGGATAACGTAACCTCAGTTGACTTAGTAATTCTGTATTAGAAACATTATGGGCCAGTAAAAGCCCGCAGAAATTGTTTTCTTTCATGATAAACTCATATTCTTTGAGTGCGTTTCTTGGATTGCTGGCTTGAAAATCAAAAGGCAAATATCCTCTGCTAAAGGCGGTAGCTTGAATACCTTCTATAATCTCTCCATAAAAAGGGTTGCGAAAATCGGGAAAACAAATTAGCAACGATTTAGATCTTAAAGAATTATCCTCGAACTTTTTGACATAGGGCTGATAATCCAACTTTTCCATTGCCTTAATCACTTTTTCACGCGTTTCTGGTTTTACATAACCATTCTTGTTTATTATCCTAGATACAGTTGCAACAGAGACATTTGCTTCTGAAGCCAATTGAGCAATAGTTACTTTTTTTGAAAATGACATATTACACCTCCAAATGTAAAAAATTACATGTATTTGTAAAAAGTGCTGTAAAATAGAAGCCTTTATTTTCATTTATTACTAAAAATTATAAAGGGTATTGTAATGATTGTCAAGACGTACTATAATGAATTTTATAAATTACATAAAGAAATAAATATTACGTAAAATATACATATGGAGATGGTTTGATGAAACAAGGATTTGTAAGCGCAGTTTTTGATAAAAGATCTTTTGAAGAGGTAATTGACTTTGCCAGTGAGCAGGGTTTTGATTGTGTTGAAATGGCCTGTTGGCCTGAAGAAAAAAAGGTGCGTCGATATGCTGGAGTTACACATATTGATGCAACTAAGCTAGATATAAAAACACAAAAACACATATTAGATTATTGTTGTGATAAAGGTATTGAGATTTCAGCACTTGCATATTATCCCAATATGATGGATCCAGACATCGAGAAGAGGGATCACTATATTAGGCACCTTAAAAAGGTCATAGATGCTGCTGAACAATTAGATATTGGAATGGTGACAACTTTCATTGGACGTTTACCTAAAGAGAATGTAGATTATAATATTGGGGAGTTTAAAAAAGTATGGCCTCCTATTATTGCATACGCAGAAAGAAAAAAGGTTAGAATAGCAATTGAGAATTGTCCAATGCTGTTTACTGATGATGAATGGCCAGGGGGACAAAACCTTGCGAGTACACCTCCAATATGGAGAAAACTGTTTTCTATTATTGACAGTGATTATTTTGGCTTAAATTACGACCCCTCTCATTTTATTTGGCAGGGAATTGATTATATCAAACCGATTCATGAATTTAAAGATAAAATATTTCACGTGCATTATAAAGATATAAAACTTGAAAGAGAAAAACTTAAAGATGTTGGTGTATTAGCTAACCCGCTAAGTTATATGACTCCAAGGATACCTGGACATGGGGATGTGAATTGGGGAGAATATATTTCTGCTTTACGGGAAATTCAGTATAGAGGGCCTGCATGTATAGAAATAGAGGATAAGTCTTTTGAAAACAGTACAGAAGAAATAGAAGAATCTTTACGTATCAGTCGTTTATATTTGCGACAGTTTACTTCATTTCCCAATGTAAAAGAACAAGATTGATGAGGTGCAAGGAATGCAAGAAATACGAGTAGGTGTTGTAGGTTTAGGATTTATAGGAAAACAACATGTTGAGGCATTGTCTAGAATTCCAGGTATCATTGTTGCAGCGGTAGCAGATAAAAATCCTGAGAGTGAAGAATGGTGTTTTCAAAATGGAATAAAAAAATTTTATCAAGATTATCAAATAATGATTGAGGAGGAAAAATTATGTGCTATTCATGATTGTACTCCAAATGCGCTGCACTGGGATGTAAATAGGATTGCTTTAGAAAATGGTTGTCATGTATATAGTGAGAAACCGTTGACTATGAAATCCGATGATGCATTAAAACTTTGCAAGTTGGCACAAGAGAAGCGGTTAATCGGGGGGGTAAACCTTAATTATAGAAATAATGCTATGATACAGGAAATGAGAGAAAGAGTTTCAAACGGATCTCTTGGGACGATTACGCATATTCAGGTAGAGTATCTACAGGATTGGCTTCTCTATGACACAGATTTTGACTGGAGGATAATGAAAAATATAGGAGGAGTGTCACGGGCCGTTGCCGATATCGGCTCCCACTGCTTTGATATTATTCAGTATATCACGAGTGAGAAAATTGTATCTGTGCTTGCAACATTTCATAAACAATATGAGAAAAGAAAAAGATATAATACGAATGAAACATTTATGTCAAAAGATAAAAGTGTACCATATGAGGAAGTCAAAGTTGAAAATGAAGATAGTGCATGCATTTTGATAGAATTGGAAAGCGGCGTTAAGGGAAGCATAAATATAAGTCAAATCTGCTCTGGTAAAAAGAATGATTTTAAGGTATTAATTGGTGGAACAAAGGAGGCCCTCGAATGGAATCAGGAAATTCCAGATAGATTATGGGTGGGACATAGAGACGAAGGAAATGAAATTCTATATGCGGCTAAACAGTATCTTACTGATTATGCAAAATCATTTGCTTCGTTGCCAAATGGTCATCCAATTGGATGGAAAGACGCACTAACGAAAGGAATGGAGGAATTTTATAAAGAGATAAAAAATCCAAGTGAAAAGTTTCGTTTTGCAAGTTTTGAGGATGGGTATTATCTTACCAAAATCGTTGAAGCATGTGTAAAAAGTCAAGAACAAGAAAAGTGGATATCTGTACGGTAAAAATTTATGGAGGTGTATTATGAACAATACAAAAAATAAGTAATAAAAAAGCAATACAAATTCAGATGTTTTATAATTTCATAATATTAATTGGAGGTACAATATGAGAAAAAAAGTGATAAGTATGGTTCTCTGTATGAGCATGGTTGCAGGTATAATGGCAGGATGTGGTAAACAGTCCTCGGACAAAACGAATGAAAGTAGTGCAACCGACGAAGGTGGTAAGAATACAGGAAAGATAACGATGTTCTTAGATGATGCAGCAACACAAGATAATTTTCAGGATTATATAGATGCTGCTGAGAAAGCAACAAATCTGGACATTGAGGTAGTACCCATGCCTACGAATACATCAGATAGAACTGCAAAATTCATGACAATTTTATCATCTGGGGATGACAGTATTGATATTATTTCAGTAGATCAGGAAATGGTGCAATCTGTAGTAAATACAGATTATCTTGAGCCATTAGATGATGTATTAACCGATGATGTAAAAGCAGAATTCCCAGAATCTTTTATAAAGATGAGTAATGGTAAAGGTATTCCTATGTTTATGGAGATATTTTGTTTTTGGATAAACTCCAAATATGTCAAGGAGGCTGGGATGGATGCAGTTAAAACAAAAGAAGATTTTGTTAATTTCCTTCAATCAGTTTCCAAAGATGGTGTTTATGGATATGGTGGGGGCTGGGAACAGACTTATGTTTGGAATGATATCGGGGAATTTGTCAATTTATTTGGTGGAGATATGTTCGACTGGTCTAATAAGAATACACAAGAAGCTGTTAAATTTATGAAAGAAATGGTTGATAAAAAATACACACCCATTTCACAAATTGCAGATCAGTATACAGAATTAAATCAACGTATTATGGATGGATCCTCAGCATCAATGTTAAATTATTCAAGCTTTATGCCGACATATGAAAAAGCCGGGAGATATGGAGGAGACGACATTCATATTGCACCTATGCTTAATTTTGGAAAAGAAACAACATATGCAAATGGTTGGCAATATGTATTAAATTCCGCTTCTAAAAATAAAAAAGCAGCAAAGATATTTTTGAAATGGGCTGCAAGTTTAGAGGGGCAGAAAGTTTACGCTGAGACATTTTCACGGTTACCTGCTAGAACGGATGTTGTAGATGATCCAGAGTTTAAAGTACCTGGAATAGATGAATTAAAAAGCTATTTAAAGGATACCGAATTAATTGCCCGTCCTCTTCCTAACAATTCTAATGAATATATTAATGAGGTTGGATCACTGTTTCAAAAATACATTGGCGAGGAAATCACATTTGATGATTATGTTTCGAAGATGCAAGAATGTATGAAAACGTATTTTCCGGAAGATGTAAAGTAACTTGTGAAAATAGATAAAATATAGAATTCTTGTATTGTAAGACAAGGAGGAAAAGTGACTTGAAGCAAAGAAAAAAACACAGGATGTGGATTCCATGGATGATGATTTTACCTGCAATTATGATTCGATGTCTTACCACATTGTATCCCGTAATAATGACTTTTGTGAATAGTTTTCGGAATATGGATGTTATTAAAGGAGGACAAGGGGAATTCATAGGTCTTCAAAATTATTTAAAACTATTTTCGGATGATAAGATTGGAACATCTATGGAGTTTACCATTATGTTCACAGTAATTTCTATGATATTCCATCTTCTTCTAGGGGTCGCTCTTGCAATGATGCTGAATATGAAGTTTAAGGGTAAGAAATTCCTGAGGACAATAGTTTTAATACCATGGGCTATGCCTATGATCGTTGCAGGACGAGCTGCCAGATGGGGGTTTAATGGTACGTATGGATTTGTTAATGATCTGATTGCAAGGGTGATTAACGGATTCCATTTTGACTGGCTGGTTAATGCAGATACAGCCAGGATTGCAGTAATTATTGTGGATTTGTGGAAAGACATTCCGTTTTTTGCTATTTTAGTTTTGGCATCTCTCCAGTATATATCTGCGGATGTTTATGAAGCTGCAAAAATAGACGGAGCAGGGGTATTTCGAACTTTCTTTAGTATCACTGTTCCAAACATAGCAAAAACGGTAATGTCAATATCTATCTTTTTTACGATGTGGAGGGTCACGAATTTTGAACTTGTATATGCAATGACCTCGGGCGGACCACATGATAGTACATCTGTTTTATCGTATAGAATATTAATTGAAGCTTTTAATAATTTGAATCTGGGGTATGCTTCTGCGATAGCTGTTGTATTGTTTATAATTATGCTGATTTTAAGTGGCGTGAATACATTGGCAATGAAAAAGGTATCAGATTAGGAGGATATAAAATGAATGCTAAATCTAAGAGAAAATTATTCAAAGTATTTCAATGGTTTATTACAATACTTGTAGCCCTTATAATTCTGATACCCATTTACTGGATTTTTATTTCATCAGTAAAACCGACTTCCGATCTTTTTACTACACCTATAAACTGGATACCCAGGAAGCTTTCATTAAATAGTTATAAAACATTAATAGAGCAGGTTGGCATAATTCCTCAGATAGTTAACACTTTGATTATTACAGGGGTTACTTTAGTTCTTTCGGCAATTATTTGTATATTAGCAGCATATGCATTTGACCGTCATGCGACTAAGGGATTATCATTAGCCTATGGATTGATTGTATTTTCGGCTTTAATTCCTGGGATTGTTACGGCGAGACCACTTTATGATTTTTTTAGGTCCTTGAATTTGGTAGATACGTATCCAGGACTAATCTTACTATACACTAGTTCGCTGATACCATTTTCAATTTTAATTCTGCGCAATTATCTAGGAGGTATACCGATAGAGATTGAGGAGGCGGCAGAAATTGATGGTGCAAATTTTTTTCAAAAAATGTATGCTGTTATTATTCCCCTGTTAAAACCGGCGATAGCTACTGTATGCATTATCAATTTTATAAATTGTTTGAATGAGTTTTTTATTCCATTGTTTTTCTCACAGAAAATTAAAGTTTTAACTATCGGAATTTCAACGTTGCCTCGTGCGAATGCTTATGATGTCCCATGGGATTTATTAAGTGCCATGGGTTGTATCATACTTCTTCCAATTATCATATTTGTTATGATCTTTGAGGAAAAAATCATGGATGGAATTATGGCAGGGGGTGTTAAGGCATAGAAGATAAAAAGATAATGATGATAATAATTAGACCAGGAGGTAAAAATGTACAAGTTAAATATGAAACTTCAGAGAACTAAAGAAGATGAGGAAAATGCTAGAAAAGATAGGCTTGAAAGTGCAAAAAATTCACTAGTACCAGGAGCAAGAATTATTCGCGGGGGAGATGCAATACCTGTATATGTCAATGAAATTGCATGTAGAGAATGGTTTTATCCTCTCTCCGAGGTCAATGATATTGGTATGTTTTCGTATATTGAGAAAGATGAGAATACGGACACAGATCGGCCATGGGCCACAAGATTTCATCCTGATGTAAATGTATATTATTATATTTTGGAGGGAAAAGGAAAGGTTTGTTTCGGAGATGGGGGAACCGAATTTGAAACAGAAATATTCGAATTCCAAGAGCAGGAATTGGTAATCATTCCAAGAGAGGTTCCGTACAGAATGGAAGGTGGATGGAAAGCTATATGTTTTCATTCAAGAACAGGAGTGTATGGAAAAGCTGCAGGAACAGTTCGCTATCCACATCCAGTGGTTTATATGGATAAACCTGCAAGACCTACAGAGGAAGAAGAAAAAAATTTAAAGGATCCTGGGACATATGTTTGTTACAATCAGACTATGAGTAAAGAACTCAGCTTTGGGAAGACATCAGGAATAAAAAGTAGTTATTTGGATCTTCAAAAAAATAGAGAAGATTTAAATCAGGTAGTACAAAGCTATGATGTAAACCATATATATGAAGAAGTCACACCAGTCGATGAACAGACTCGAGTAATAGAAAACATTGAAGAGTCTGAAAAGAACGCATGTGTACTTGGAGCAAGAGTTTTGAAACGGGCTGATGCACCCGCAGTATATAACGCAAATGCAGGTCTTCGTCAGTCAAGCTATCCTCTGACATGGACAGATGACATAGCAATATGTAATTTAGCAGAAAAACTTGCAGAATCGGACAAAGAGCGGCCTTTTGATTCGCATGCACATCCCGATATTGAAGAGTACAAATTCATTTTGTCTGGATCGGGAAGTGTAACAATAGGTGTGGGAGATGAGACCTGTGAAGAGGAACGATATGAATTTAAGGCTGGAGATTTAGTTATCTTGCCAAGAGGATTGGCTCATGTTGATGCAGGTGGTTATACAGCTTTGTATTTCCATTCAAAACAAAGCGTATTTGGAAAAACACCTGGAGATAGTTTGTATCCACATATTGCATATGTATACACACGTCCTCCAAGGCCTACGAAAGAAGAAGAGGAAGCTTTGAATGATCCAGGAACATTTATTAAAATGAACTCCAGGGAGACTTATAATGTGTACTGTCCAAATCCGGTTCTAAGAGTTGAAAAGAATCCAACGGATATGACACATTTACGACCTGATTTATTTCCTGAGAAGAAAGAAAAATAGAAAATATTGTAATTAATTTTAAATTATTGAAAAAGTCCGTCTATTGATGGACTTTTTTATACGCCTTAATATATGATTACTTTATTGAAAAAAAATAAAAAATATAGTATGATATGATACCGAGAACAAAAGGTTCTGTCTGGGAATATTTGTGATACTTGTTCTTGGATTTAGACAAATATAGATAAATTTTATGGAGGATATACCAAAACTATTATGGGGGAACAGCGTAAAGAAGGGAAGTCTTATTCTTGGAAGTTTCGCAATCGTATTGCATACAAGATATTCATATATTTTTTGGCGCTATGGCTTATGTTCTCAGCTGTTGTAATGGGAAGTTTACACACAGCCAGTATACATTTGACCAAACGTACGCTTGAAAGCAGAGAAGATAAAATAACGTACTATTCTTCGATGATCAATAAGGATTTAGAGCGAATTATCCAGTTATTATATGTCATGTGCGGTGATAATGATGTGGTCAAACTGGTAAAGAATAGAAGTGTGGATTTTGAATATGATGATTATCTGAACTACTTGAATGCTTATAATAAATTAAAAAACTACCAGCAGGTCAGTATGTATATTGATGATATTTATCTTTATCTTCCGAATACAAAGGAACTTCTGGATGCAAACAAAAGTATCATTCCGGTCGATGCCAATACAAAACAGATGTTTGAACAATATGTAAATACCGGAAAATCATTTTTTTCAAAGGGGGATAAGTTGAATTATATTTTTCAAGGTGCTAATGAAGTCATAATGGGCATCACAGTGTCTGTGAAATATATAAGCGATACCTTAAAATCCCTGATAAATCAAAAAAATTTCGAATTCTTTTTGATAGACTCTCAGGAGAAAAAGCTGCTGGGAAAATCCACGGTTAGTAGTATGGGAAGGAAAATATATCAGAAGATGGACAAAGATAGGTTTTCCGGAGAAGTGACTATTGGCAGTGAAAAATATCTGATTGAAAGAATGCAGACAACGGAAAACCAGTTTGAGATTGTGATCTTTACAGACAAAACGATCCTTTACAGTGACATAACTTTTATTAGAAATCTATGGTTTATCATCAATATGATTGCCTTGCTGGTTGTGATTGTTATGGCTGTTGTGATTAGTGTTCAGATTCATAAACCAATGAAACAATTAGTATATGGAATGCAGCAGGTGGAGCAGGAGAACTATGACTATATATTGCCTTTAAATGAGACAACAGAGTTTCGCTATGTATTTAACCAATACAATCATATGGCTTCTAAAATACAAGAATTAATTCGCACGGTTTACGAAAAACAGCTGCAAATACAAGAGTATAAGATGCATCAGCTTCAGTCTCAAATTAATCCACACTTTCTTTTTAATAGTCTGTATTTGGGATACCGGCTTGCAAAAGCAGGTGAAATGGAAAAAACAGCAGATTTATGTATGAATCTGGGAGAATACTTTAAGGTGCTGACTTATTTAAAGAATGAAGACATTGCCCTTTGCCAGGAAATCGACTTTGCCGGGAGCTATTTAAAATTAAACCAGATGAGATTTGGAGAGCGATTAAAGTATCATATTGATGTCGATGATAAGTTAGAAGATTTGAGAGTGCCGCATCTGATGATACAGCCATTGATTGAAAACGCTATTAGTCATGGGGTTGAAAAGGTAAGTAAAAACTGTACTATTGTTCTTAAGGTGAGAAATGATAAAGAATTTATTAACATTAATGTTTCAGATGACTGCGGTTTGCTGGATGAAGAAAATCTGGAAGAACTTCGGGCGTCCCTTGAATCGAAAGAGCAGCCCAGTTCAAGTATTGGTTTATGGAATATACATCAAAGATTATTAGGCTTTGATTCGAAGGGGCTTCTTTTGAAATTAGAAGATGGAAAGTACATAGTTTCTTATAAAATAAGTAAGGAGATATGTGGACATGTATCAAATAATGATAGTAGATGATGAACAGTATATTTTAGAAGGAATTAAAGAGGTAATCGAGCAGGCAGACTTGCCATTCAATGAAGTCAGGATTGTCTCTTCATCAAAAGAAGCACTACGGTTATTTCGAAACAATCCATATGATATTATTTTGACAGATATAAGCATGCCGGAGATGGATGGTTTGCAGTTCATAGAGGAAACAAGAAAAATCTGGAAGGACACAGTGGTTATTTTTCTGACGGGATATCAATATTTTTCTTATGCAAAAAAGGCGATACAGTTGGGGGGAGTGGAGTATCTGCTAAAGCCGGTATCGGATGAGGAGCTATTAGATGTTCTCCGCAGGGAGATTAAGAATTTAGACGATTGCTGGTACCAGAGATTCTTTACAAAGAATAGGGACAGCAGTAATGACCAGCTAAAAAAGGAGCAACAATTACTGCTCGAAAAATGGTTTCATACCTGTATTAAGAACAACGGTTGTTCCCCGGATCTGTTACAGAACAAGTTCATGGAGTGTAAAATACCATTAAGCCTTGAGAAGGAGAATAGTTTAATACTTGTAGACTATGAGTATGACGAATCTCAGAATAGAGAACATATAACTGGTCAGTGGAATATAAGATCGGTTCATCATCAGTTTATGAGTATTTTACAGACCGCTTTATATGGGGATTTCATGTTAGAGGGTTTTCTTGTTAATCGTCGCTTTTCCCTGTTTATCGCTCAAAGAATTATGAATGATTATACGGGCAAAGATGCAGGCTTGTTAAAAACGGTGCAAGAGATGCAAAGTTATTATATTGAGAACACAGATCATGTAGTCTCTGTTTCTGTTGCGTCAGAAGTAACATGGGGTGCTTTACCTGCATTTGCAAAAAAGCAGATAGAGAGAATGGAGCAGCTGAATTCAAAAGGGGAGTTCTTCTATATCAGTGGGAGCAGCGATGATAAGTTACCCCTTTATTCTGATGTAGATTCTGGTGATGAGAAAGATTTTTTCATAATAAAAATCAAGAAATATATTAAGCAGTATCCGGAGAAAGATTTGTCTTTGACGGAACTATCGAGCAGATTTAAAATTAATCCGTCATACTTGTCACGGATATTTCATAAAGAGGCGAAGAAGTCACTTACTGAATATATACTGGATGTAAGAATGAATAAAGCAGAAGAGCTTTTAGTCCATACGAATATGAGAGTCAGTGAGATATCTAAAAAAGTGGGATTTAATAATTCAGGGTACTTTACAAGGATTTTTTCAGAATACATGGGAAGGAGCCCGACAATATATCGTAAAGAAAACCTAAACCCCAATAAAAAATAAATATTGAATGCAGAGTGGCCGATGATTTTGTGCCACTCTGTTTTGCAATATGGGGGAAATTATGTGAGACAATAAAGAATTATGCATTTGTTTGTTCGAAATTCAAGATAAAACAACTTATATAAAATAACAAAGTAAAAATAATATAAAAAAGTAAAAAAAGTATCATGTTTAGGAGATAAAACTGGTGATATTATATAAATGAGGTTCGGGTCCCAAAGTCATGCTTTTTCATGCAAGCATGAAACGCAGGACCTTTTGACCCTGGTATCATATAAATAACAAAAGGAAGTAAAAAGAAGAGGAGGAAGTAAAGTATGAAAAGATGGAAAGGTATTTTGTCACTAGTTCTTGTGTCTGCAGTATCACTTTCGGGTTGTTTTATGAAGAAGGAGAGTCCTTCGACGCAAGAGACAGATAATGGAAGCTCAGGAGTATCTGCAGAGGCGAAGGAGGTAAAAGATTTAACAGAAGAAGAAAAAACAAAAAAGTATGATCCTGCAATAACACTATCTTTTAATAAAGAAGAGGTGGTTACAGATTATCCAGATGGGCAGGATGCTGAGAATAACGACATGTATAAAATGTGGGAAGATGTTATGGGTATAAAGGTGAAAAATAAAATATTGACTCCACCTGCTTCCATGACAGAGAAAATGCAGTTAGCCATATCAAGTAACGATATTCCTGATTTTGGAATTGTTGATAATACAATGCTTGCATCGCTTGTGAAAAATGACATGGTAGAAGATATGACGAATATTTATGACTCCTGGGCTACTAATGTTTTAAAAAACATATCAGAACAGAGTGATAAAATACTATTTGAACCCACGACCTATGACGGAAAATGTATGGCAATTCCCGTTGTCAACTCCCTTGGAGATACTTATCCGATTCTTTATATAAGAAAAGACTGGATGGATGCCCTGAATCTGAGTGAGCCGAAAACAATGGATGATGTTTTCGATATGGCAATGAAGTTTACCCAAGAAGATCCGGACGGAAATGGTAAGGATGATACATATGGATTGTATATGGACAAAGATTTAACCGGTCTTGATTATATTATGGCCTCCTATGGCGCATATACAAATGATGATTTCTGGATAGAAGGGAAGGATGGAGAATTCAAAGCCGGTTGTACAGACGAGAAAGCAAAAAAACCGTTAGAAAACTTGCAGAAATTATATAAGGCAGGCGGCATCGATAAGGAATTCGCAGTTAAGGAGCCACAGAAGGCCTTAGAAGGAGTGGCAGCTGGAAAGATAGGAATTTATGTAGGACTGTTTTTTAATCCTCTGGGCGAGATGAAGGACTGTGTGGCTAATATAGAAGGAGCAGACTGGGCTGCGGTGAAGATGCCGGCAGAAAAGGAGGGCGAAGATTATCTTCCAGGTGTTAAGCCGAATGTATATGGTTATATGTATGCCAAAAAAGGGATCGAGCATCCGGAGGCAGTTGTAGTAATGCTGAACCATCTTGCAGACCGATATGCATCGGAGTATGCAGAAAAAAGCTATTCAACCTTTGGAGATAAATATAATGAATTGGCGGCAAAAGATGAGATCAGGACATCAGGACCGAATAATTTGATGCCTTTTCAAATGGCTACAAATATAAATTGGGGCGAGAAATTCACAGAGGCCCTTGATGCTGGGGAAAAGCATGTCGAAGGAAAGGATGAAGATTATCAAAATGTATTGAATACAGATCTTCCTCCCGAAATGCAGTGGGCATGGAAAAAGGTTTATCTTGATGCATATCTTAAGATTGATTTTGATCATGTGAAATACAGTGATTACACGGGTGCACCAACCGAGACAGCAACAAAAACCGCGTCAATATTAAAGACACAGAAACTAAAAGACTTTGTATCAATTATCATGGGCGAAGATATTGATTATTTTGATAAATTTGTAAAAACATACAATGACATCGGCGCCAGTCAGATTTGCAAAGAAATAGAAGAGACGAAAAATAAATAATAGTGGGTACCGGAGAGATAATTAACTTTTTCTCTCCGGTAAAAACCAAAAGAGGTATGAAAATGCAATCAAAAAAAAGCAAAAATTGGCAGCTGCATATGATGATTTTACCGGGAATTATCTTGATTATCATATTTAAGTATTTACCGCTTTCAGGAATTACAATCGCATTTAAAGATTTTTTACCCAGTAAGGGTATAATGGGATCAAAATGGACTGGGTTGGATAATTTTAAATATATGTTTGCGTTACCGGATACTGCACGGATTTTATGGAATACACTGCGGATTGCAGTACTAAAGATATTATTTAATTTCCCAATCCCAATTATTGTAGCTATCTTATTAAACGAGGTAAGGAACAGGTTTTTTAAGAGAACAGTACAGACAATTATTTATCTTCCGTATTTCATATCCTGGGTTATTCTCTCGGGTATCATATTGGATATTTTTTCGCAATCGGGTATCATTAATAATTTTTTATCCGTCCTTGGCGGAAAGCCTGTTTTCTTTTTGGGAAAAGGTGGTCCTTTTAATGGATTACTGGTGGGCTCCGACGTATGGAAGAATTTTGGATATGGCACGGTTGTTTATCTGGCAGCGATTACCGGTGTGGATGAATCATTATATGAATCAGCAAAAATTGACGGTGCTAACAGGCTACAACAAATCATAAACATCACGCTGCCGGGTATCGCGCCAATTGCAATGCTGATGATGATACTAAATCTCGGGAATGTGTTAAATGCAGGGTTTGAACAGGTATTTAACCTTTATAATCCTTTGGTTTATGACAGTGCTGACATTATTGATACTTTTGTTTACAGGATCTCACTTGTAGAAGCCAATTATAGTCTGGGGACAGCAGTGGGACTGCTAAAATCTGTTGTGAGTTTTATCCTTATTGTTCTAAGTTATAAACTGGCCAATAAGTATTCGGATTATACAATCTTTTGAGGAGGATAAGATGAAAAATAATGTTAAATATCAGAATCACAGGGTCAGTGTATTCCGGATCATAAATACTCTTTTCTTATCGTTACTCATGGTGATGTGTTTATTTCCGATTGTTCATATTCTGGCCATATCGTTAAGTAATCAAGCGGCGGTTTCAGCAAATAAAGTCTTGTTCTGGCCGGTTGGATTTACCTTTGCTTCCTATAAAGTAGTCGCTAAAAGAGCCGCATTCTGGCGTTCCTTTGGCATATCGATTGAACGGGTAATAATTGGAGTCTTGGTCAATACGATCCTTACTTTGCTGATGGCTTATCCTCTTTCGAAAACGGAAGAACAATTCAAAGCGAGAAAATATTATGTTTGGATTCTTATTTTTGCAATGATATTTGATGGTGGTCTTGTGCCGAACTATTTATTGGTAAAAAAGATGGGATTGTTTGATACAATGATGGCACTTATCCTACCGATGTCTGTTCCTATCTACAATGTAATACTTGCGATGAATTTTATGAAACAGCTGCCGTATACCATTGAGGAAGCGGCAATGATGGATGGAGCATCTTATTTTCAAAGGTTTTTAAGAATAATCTTACCACTCTCGAAGCCGATGATAGCAACAATCACACTTTTTAGTTTTTTGACACATTGGAATTCCTGGTTCGACGGGAAAATATATATGAACAATTCCGCGAATTATCCGCTGCAGACATATTTGCAGGCATTGATTACAAAAACGACATTAACGAATGCCGCGGATGCGATTGAACAAGCGCTGTCGAATGCCAAGACACTTCAGGCAGCACAACTTTTTTTAACATTGCTTCCAATCCTCGTAATATATCCATTTCTTCAGAAGTATTTTACCAAGGGATTGACTGTGGGAGCTGTTAAGGGTTAGGCGCGTCCAAAAAAGCGGTAAGTGTATGATTATTACCAATAGTATCAGAGGAGAGCAGATATGGGAAACAGACTAAAGCAGGTATTGGCGGGGAATATTAATGAGGGTTATATAATTCCATTTTTCTGGCAGACGGGTAATAAAGAAGAGGACATTATTAACTATATTGATGCTATGTATCATTCGGGAATCAAATCATTCTGTGTAGAGGCAAGACCTCACCCGGATTTTTTGGGCGAGCAGTGGTGGAGAGATATGGATTTGATTCTAAAAGAAGCGGAAACAAGAGATATGAGAGTCTGGCTGTTGGATGATTCGCACTTTCCAACAGGATACATGAATGGAGAAGTTAAGCTGCATAAAGGCGCAGAGAAATGGTTTCTTACACATTACAATATAGATGTGGAAGGCCCACTTGAAGGGGCATCGTTCTTTGTTCACCTGGAGAAGGATGAGCGAATTTGGGGAGCAGTACTCGCAAAGAGAGTAGACAAACAACGCGGGGATTTGTCTCAGGCGATGGATCTTAGTAATTATATTTCTGAGGATAGGATCTATGTTGATATCCCTCCGGGACACTTTAGCATCAGTATAATTAAAGTATCTAGCCACTGTGCAGGGAGACCTGATTATAGAAACATGGTGGACAAAAAAGCAATCAGGCTTTTTATAGATACGATATATGAACCACATTATCAGCATTATAAACGGTTTTTTGGGAATACGTTTGCGGGATTTTTTTCAGATGAACCGCAGATGGGAAATGGTGATTTTGAAAGGTACGGTCTAGATGCGGGAATCGGACGCTCGGACATGCCCCTGCCCTGGTGTCAGGAACTAGATGATTTACTTCTAAAAAAATGGGGTGAGAACTATGCAGTCAGATGTCTGGCGTTGTGGCATGAGATAGATGAAATCAGCCCGGAAGCCAGAGTGGATTATATGAATATCCTGACACGTTTATATCAAAAAAACTTTTCCGATCAGATAGGAAGGTGGTGTCATCTACATGGTGTCGAATATATCGGACATGTGATTGAGGATCAAGGCTGTCATACGAAACTCGGATTGGGAACGGGACATTTTTTCAGGGCTTTATCAGGTCAGGATATGGCGGGAATTGATGTTGTCCTTCAGCAGATCCGTCCCGGGTTTGACGATATGTCATTTTATAGGATTGGGGGACAGGAGTTTTATGATGGCACCTTCTTTCATTATGGGTTGGGAAAGCTCGGCGCTTCAGAAGGCCACCAGGACCCCAAAAAACACGGCAGAACGATTTGTGAAATCTTTGGTGCGTACGGATGGGGAGAAGGTTTAAAGCTGATGAAATGGCTTGCGGATCATATGATGGTTCGGGGGATTAATTATTTTATTCCTCATGCGTTTAGTATGGGTGAATTTCCGGATCCAGATTGCCCTCCTCACTTCTATGCAAGGGGAAATAATCCTCAGTTTCAGTATTTTAAATACTTGATCCGCTATATGAATCGAGTCTGTCACTTGATCAATGGAGGCGTTCATGTTCCGGTAGCGGCGGTACTTTACCATGCACAAGCCCAATGGGCTTCTGGACAATATGGAAAGATTCAGCCATTCGAGACAGTGGGGAAGATGCTCATGCAGGCTCAGATCGATTATGAAATAGTACCGATGGATAGGTTATATGATTGCGAAATCCACGATAAAAAACTTCATCTTGCCATGGAGGAATGTGATTGTTTGATCATTCCTGAGAGTGAGTATCTGCCGGATGAATTTTTAACATGGTGTGAGCAGGCGAAAATAAAAGGATTACCAATTATATTTATGAATCGTTTTCCAAAAGCACTCTCATCCGGGAAAACGTTATTAAACGCCACCTTTCAGGAAAGTACATCATTAATGTCAATAAAAGATCTCATTTCATATATGAGAAAACATAGATTTTTCGATATTTTCGTTGAAAGTCCATTACCTCATCTGAGATATTACCATTACAGGCAGAAAGAAGGGGATTATTACTTATTTTTTAACGAATCTGTGGCTGAGACTATAAATACCAAAGTGCAGTTTTCGGGTTCGATCGGTAACATCTACTTATATGATGCTTTTAATAATATGTTGACAGCTCCTGAGGCTTGTGACAACTGGTTTCGATTAATGTTAGAACCAGGCGAGGCAGCCATTGCATGTGTAGATGTTATAGATGATCAGGAATTGTGTGGTGCTCAGACAATTCAACTGAAAAGAGAACACATTGCGGAAACCATGGATATTTCAGATGGATTCAGGCTTAGCACGTTGCTTTCAGATGGAAGCAGATATAAAGAAACTGTTGAATTGGAAGTTTTGTCTGATATTACAAGGAAAAAGGGATTTGAAAAATTTTCAGGTGTTATGGAGTATGAAAAAACAGTGAATGTTGAACATCCGGGGAAATGGATTCTGGATCTTGGTAATGTTTATGAGAGTGTAGAGATATGGATCAACGGGAAATCTGTGGGAGTAAGAATCGCACCATCTTATCAGTTTGTTGTGTCAGATCATCTGATAGCAGGAGAAAATCGTATCAAGGTCAGGGTTGTCAATACATTAGCACATCAAATAGCAGATGAGTTTTCGATGACGATGCCGTTGGAGCCTTCGGGATTACTTGGCCCTGTTCAATTGAGGAGATATATATGAATTATTTTTCAAGTCTTGAAAGTATGTCAAAAAAATATGATAAAATAAGTAGAGCCTATGCACTGCGAGATGATAGCACGGAGATATTTTCAAAATGGCAGAGGGAGACACGGAAGAAACTGATTCGTTTAATTGGACTTGAAGGATGTGGGAAATCCAGCCTGAATGCAAAGATGAGGTGGAAGGAAAAACGAGAGGGATACTGGAAGGAATCCTGGATGATACAGACAGAACCAGAGATATATATGCCGTTTTATATCCTTAAACCGATTGACGTACAGAATATTCCGGATAGTCCGGCACTTATTATTCCACATGGGCATGGTACGAATGGCAAGGAAGGGATGGTCACAGAAGATCCACCTGGTTTTGCAGTCTCCTTCGCAAGAAAAGGATATTGTGTCTTTTGCCCTGATGGCAGAGGGGATGGAGAACGCAGGGAATTTCCGCAGCAGGAGGATTCGGAGAATAGACAATTATTAAATTCTCACAGGGAAATTCAGCAGATGGCTTTGGGGTTTGGGCAATGTTATCTTGGCCTTATGATTTGGGACCTGATGAGACTGCTTGACTTTATCGATAGCTTATCATATGTTGATCACAATCGGATCGGGTGTGCGGGTATGTCCGGTGGCGGTCAGTTAACGATATGGCTGGCGGCCTTAGATGAAAGAGTACAGGCTGCCGCAACGAGTGGCTATTTTTATGGAATGAAAGAATCCCTGTTGGAACTTCCACAAAATTGTTCCTGCAACTATGTTCCCGGTTTATGGGGAGCGGTAGATATGGGTGATATTGGAGCTCTTATATGCCCAAGACCATTATGGATTGAATCAGGGGAAAAGGATCCTTTGAATGGAAAACACGGTATGAAAAATGTTTATTCCCAGGTTCAGATAACGAGAAGAGCATATAAATTATCAGACCAGGAAGATCGATTAAAGCATGTCGTTCACTCAGGAGCGCATGAATGGAGGGGCCAGGGCCTGATAGACTTTTTTGATGATTTTTTAAAAGACGGGAGGTTATAATTTGAATTACAAGAATGGAAAAGTATCAGATGTACAAATCGCGTATATTGGCGGGGGTTCAAGAGGATGGGCCTGGACTTTTATGACGGACCTTGCGCTGGAGCCGGATATGAGCGGCACCATCCGGCTTTATGATATTGATGAGAAAGCAGCCAAAGCCAATGAGACAATTGGCAATCATATTTCCGAAAGAGATCAGGCAGTCGGGAAATGGGAATATGAGACATATACAGATCTGCAGAAAGCGCTTACCGGAGTGGATTTTGTTGTGATATCTATTCTTCCCGGCACTTTTGATGAGATGGCAGTGGATGTACATATGCCGGAGCGTCTGGGAGTATATCAGTCTGTAGGTGATACGGCAGGTCCGGGAGGAATCATGCGTGCACTCCGTACGATTCCCATGTTTGTAGAGTTTGCAGGGGCGATCAGGGACTATGCGCCGGATGCCTGGGTGATCAACTATACGAATCCCATGAGTCTATGTGTGAAGACCTTGTATCACGTATATCCGAAAATCAAGGCATTCGGATGCTGCCATGAAGTATTTGGAACGCAGAAGGTGCTGAAAGGAATCGCAGAGGAGACCCTTGGAATCGAAGGAATTGATCGGAGAGATATTCACATCAATGTGCTTGGAATTAACCATTTTACATGGTTCGATTATGCGTCTTATAAGGGCTATGATCTCTTTCCGATTTATAGGAACTATATTGATGAGCATTTCGAAGAAGGCTACAATGAACCGGATAAAAACTGGGCAAACAGTACATTTTCCTGTGCTCACCGGGTGAAATTCGATCTGTTCAGGCGTTATGGACTTATTGCAGCGGCTGGAGACCGACACTTGGCAGAGTTTATGCCGGGAGATGAGTATCTGAAAGATCCTGAGACGGTGAAAAGCTGGAAGTTTGGGCTCACGACTGTCGACTGGAGAAAAGAAGATCTGAAGAAACGTCTGGCGAAGAGTCATAAACTGGTAAGTGGCGAGGAAGAAGTAGAGTTGAAGCCGACTGGGGAAGAGGGAATTCTTTTGATCAAGTCCCTTTGTGGTCTTGAACGGACGGTGAGTAATGTGAATATTCCAAATACAGCAAAACAGATTGAAAATCTGCCGGCAGATGCGATTGTTGAGACCAATGCGGTTTTCGAGAGAGAGGCAATCCGACCGGTTGCTGCGGGGGCATTGCCAGAAGATGTGAGAAGGCTGATTATGCCACATCTTGAGAATCATGAAACAACAATAAAGGCAGCCCTCACCTGTGATAGGAATCTGGTTGTCGACGCATATATGAATGATCCGCTGGTAAAGGGGAAACAGTGCAAAAGAGAAGAAGTGTCCAAGCTTGTGGATGATATGATTCAGGGAACAATCAAATATCTTCCGGATGGATGGAAATGATGGTTATATTCTTAGATGCTGATGGGTTAATGTATCGTCATATATGCAGCAGATAATCATGGGGGTGGTGATTGTTGCTGTACTTGTTGATAAGAAGCGCAGGTAGACAGATTGAGTGATCAGATTGCTATGTATATTTGAGTATTGTATATTAGGAAGAATAATATCTGGAATAATATTTTTTTTGGGAGCATGCACTTTTGAAGTGGATGCTCCTTTTTAGAAAGAGTTACAGCAACTTGGACAATTCCAATGTTTTGATACTGCTATTGGTTTGGTCAAATATATAAGTACTTATGTATTTGAATCCTTTTTAAAATTTCTGAATATGCAATGCTCCAGCATTTCATGTACTGATTTTTCGATGATCCATTTCAAAATTTGTAAGAAAAATTTCCATATTAATTTTAAGAGGCCTTTGGCTAGTAGATTGAACATTATTTTTAATAATAACTTCATTAAATGCCCTATTGGAGTTTTAACGAGTATGAATGCTGCAAATGAAATCGTCAAGACGAGCCATATGCAATAACTGGTTTTATGTTCCTTCTGTTTTTTGATTCCCATAATAATTTCCTCCTTTATAGTTAAGATGCTTAATATTTGGGAATTCAATTATTTTTGGACAGATAGTACCATCCATTGTAAAAGAAACACTTGATAAGAAGCCTGATGCATTACTTTGTTTTCCGGCAGGTATGACTGTTGTTAAGACATGCGAAATGCTCAAGGAAATGCAGGAAAATCAAGAGATTGAATAGATCAGTTTATTTTCGGAAATGGGCACATAGATCTTATGCTCCTTGGAATGGGCATGAATGGATATTTGGGACTTAATGAACAATTCTTCGGCTATATCCTGTAAGGATAATTACTCTGTATAATGTTTATATAAATATTGATTGAGTTGGCGGGTGATGCCCTTTTGGGTATTGCCTTTAATTTGTTTTGCAGATATACTTTCAAATAGGGTATCAACAAATATGTGTAGTTCTGCAGATTCGGCAGTTCGCGGGGGCCGCATTAACAGGAAGAAATACCGTAGTGCATACGGGAACAATATAATCTAGCTTGTGGTAGGCGAAATTTGTTATTACTGATGATTATAGACAAAGTAACAATTAACGGAACAGAATCTAGAGACCCTATGGAACATTCTAAGGTAATACTTTCAGCTGGAGAGTATGAGATTATAGCAGCCGAATGAAGGTGGTAGTTGTATTTTCATAAAAAGACCAAAATATATTGTAGTAGAGAGGAGTCATTATTATGTATCAATTTCCTATCGGTGTTATGCTGGATTCTTTCAGATTAGAAACTGGCGAAGCAATTAAAAAAGCAGTAGAGGTAGGAGCAAAAGGACTGCAAATGTATGCGACATCTGGCGAATATGCTCCCAGGAATATGAATTCAGAAAAGAGAAAAGAACTGTTAGATATGGTAAAATCTAGCGGTCTGTCGTTTTCTGCACTGTGTGGAGACCTGGGACAGGGCTTTGGAAACAAAGAAAAAAATCATGTTCTGATTGAGAAGTCCAAAAGAATCCTGGATTTGGCCAAAGACCTGGAGACAGATGTAGTGACCACACATATCGGCGTTGTTCCAGATGACAGCAGTAACGAACGTTATAAAATCATGCAGGAAGCATGCTTTGAGATGAGCCGTTATGCAGACCAGATGCATGCACATTTCGCGATTGAAACCGGGCCGGAACCTGCCGTAAGACTCAAAGGGTTTCTTGACGCACTTCACTCAACAGGTGTTGCGGTCAATTATGACCCTGCAAATCTGATTATGGTAACCGGCGATGATCCAGTCAAGGGTGTTTACATTCTGAAGGATTATATTGTACATACCCATGCCAAGGATGGCAGACAGCTATTCAAAAAAGATCCGGAGATCGTTTATGGAGTCGTGGAAGAAAAAGTCAAGACAGATCCGTCGTTTGTCGAGCTTCCGCTTGGAGAAGGTGATGTGGATTTCGATTCTTATCTCGCAGCACTGGAGGATATTGGATATCAAGGCTTCCTGACGATCGAGCGTGAAGTCGGCGATAATCCGACGGAAGATATCCGGCATGCAGTTGTATTTTTAGAAGAGAAGATCCAGGGGAGGAGCAGAAGATGACAGACAAGAAATTAAAGATTGGAATTATTGGAACCGGCAGTATCTCGGAATCACATATGAAGGCTTATAAAAACAATCCCGGGGTAGAATTATACGCCTTTTGCGATCTTTCAGAATCACGTGCCTGCGAAAAATCGGAAAGATATGGTGTGAAACATATTTTTACTGATGCAGGTGAAATGCTGAAACTTCCGGAAATTGATGCGGTCAGCATCTGCACTTGGAATGAACAGCATGCACCTTGCGCAATTGCCGCATTAAATGCCGGCAAACATGTACTTTGTGAAAAGCCCACTGCCATGTCTGCGAAAGAGGCGAAAGCCATGAAGGAAGCAGCAGAGAAAAATGATAAACTGTTGATGATTGGTTTTGTCCGCCGACATGGGAATGACTGTGATATCTTACAAGACCTGATCAAATCCGGATATTTAGGGGAGTTATATTACGCAAAGGCAACTTACCTTCGAAAATATGGAAGTCCCGGCGGATGGTTCGGGGAGAAAGAACTGTCTGGAGGCGGTCCCCTGATTGATCTGGGCGTTCATGTAATTGATCTCGCGAAATACCTAATGGGGAATCCCAGACCAATTTCCGTATATGGTGTGACATTTAATAAACTCGGCGACCGCCGAAACATTAAGGGAAAGAAAATATACAGATCTGAAAGTGCGATGGATTACGATGTTTTCAATGTGGAAGATCTGGCCTCTGCCATGATCCGGTTTGATAATGGAGCTGTTTTGTCTGTGGAAACCAGCTATAGCCTGCATACGAAAAAAGACGAAGCAAAAATTGAGTTGTTCGGTACCAGGGGCGGTGCAAAGCTAGATCCCGACCTTGAGGTCTACAGCGAGATCAACGATTATATGATGGATATGACACCGGACGCAGATACCGCATTCAATTTCGATGAGGCATTTCAGAAGGAAATTGATCATTTTGTGGATTGTATGACGAAAGACATCCCCTGTAAAGCCACAGCACAGGACGGGATAGAGATCATGAAAATCCTGGATGCCATCTATCAATCGGCCGAAACAGGACATGAAGTGATCGTGAAATACGCCACGTTTAAAAAGAGAAGTTCAATATATTTGTGATCCATTGAAAGATCTCAGAGATACTTCGTTGACTCTGTGTTCTCTGAGATCTGACATAAACTGTGATGCAAGAGATCTTTTACACCATTAGAATGGCTGCTTCATCCTGTAATATTTGTACCACTTCGGAGACTGGAACTTGAGCGGGAAGAATGTCTTTTTGAACTGCCAGTGCCGCACAGACACCGCTGCTCTGACCGATAGCCATACATGTAGGCATCACACGCATGCTGGCCAGTGCAGATGAATCCATTGAAATACATCGTCCATTTAGCATTAAATTTCCGTAATCACTACTTATCAGACATTTAAGTGGAATACCATATGGTTCTTCTAACTCTTTTAAAATTGTACTATTTCCGGTTCCACTATGAATATCTATTTTATACGAGCCCAGTGCAATTGTATCATTGGGGATACTGCCAGAAATCACATCCTCAATTGTTAAACGCTTTAATCCATGGAAACGTCGAGTTTCTCTTGCACCGATAGTAGTGTTTATATGAGAGATATAGGTTCTATCAAACCCGGGAATATATTGCTTTAAAAAGGCATGAATTTCTTTGATTTGAAGCATTGCTTCTGCCATCCCACGTGTTATATCCTCGGGTTGACTGCCATCGTAATTCAATATACGAGTCGAATTAACACAAATTTGACCAGGGTGTGTTGTTTTGATATAAATTAGAGTATCGCGTTTTAAAGGAGATATGCCCAGCTTGGCAAATCGAGAGAGCGTGTCGCGCAATCCTAGAAAAACATATCCCGGATGACTTCGAAAATAAGGCAGATCATAGCCTTTGGATACCTGCATACTTTCAGATGCAACCAAATCCTTAGGGTGTTGCTCTAAATAATGGAAGAATTCATCTTCATTAAAACCAGTAAGCATAAAAAGGAGAGAAGGTGGCTGTAAGACACCGGTTTTTTCTTGCCCTTTTTCCATAGCAGCGCCGCTTAAGTAGGCTACATCGCCATCACCAGTGGAATCAATATATAGTTTAGCTTTAATTTTATAGTTATGTCCCTTGCCATTGACAAAAACACATTCAATATTCTTATCCTTGGTTTTTGTTTTTACTGCAGCGCAGGCTAATAAAAGTCTGACATTGGCTTCTCGACACATATCAAAAAGTAAAATTTTAGTTTTTTCTGGATCAATAATAGTGACGGAGTTATGTAATGCACAGCGATTGTGTCCAAGGCAGGCATTCTGTTCCGTTAAACGGTCAATTATTTCCTGAGCAATTCCGCCAACTACCTGCTGTCCCTGTTTGTCTAGGAAACCAAGTAAAGGCAATCCGGAAATAAGATTTCCACCGAGACATTCGGATTTCTCAATTAGCAGAACATCAGAACCATTACGTGCTGCAGCCAAAGCAGCAACAATACCAGAAGGTCCGGCACCAAACACAGCAATGTCGCAAAATAATTCTTGCATTTCATGTTTATATTCCATTTCAAATTCCTTTCATATAAATAACAGTTGCATATGATTTACATCAATTTACACAACGATCAATAATTGAGTCGCGCGAGATTAAAGTAGGCTCTAGCTGCATGTGCACCAAACTGGAATTTGGTTTATGAATACGGTTTAAAAGAGCGTTACAGGCGATTTCACCCATAATATCTTTATGTGAATCTATCACTGTGTATGGGATCGCAGTATGCTCCGAAATTACTGAGCGTTCATAACCAATCAACGATATATCTTCCGGTATGCGAATCCCCTTTTGAAGAGCAAATTGAAGGATTCCAGCTGTGATTCCATCACTTCCACCGAAGATTGCGTCTGGTCGATAACCATTCGTCCATATTTCTGAAATTGTCTGGTAAGCCTCTAGTGAGGAATAGCCAGAATAGAGTGTTTTCGCAGTGA